>Ga0307514_10000888_pt1 | contig 46640 bp, 46 predicted proteins | sample 16_EM_MG_FD_203088 | JGI IMG/M metagenome (GOLD analysis project Ga0307514, IMG submission 203088) | Populus trichocarpa ectomycorrhiza microbial communities from riparian zone in the Pacific Northwest, United States - 16_EM | ecosystem: Host-associated > Plants > Roots > Unclassified | place...
CAACATCTAGAGGTTGTAGGATGTGTGTAGAGTGTGCAGGAAGGCAAATAGGGTGAATATTTCTTTTCAAGCAAAAATCGAAAAATTGCCATGTGAGATGAGAGCCATGCCCATCAAGGATTAGAATACGTGGCTTGCCCTTTGCACTGTAATAGTTAGCATGAGCAGGAGGTCAATCCAATGGTACAAACATCTTAGTAGTATATTTCTCAAAGTTCTGTTCCACCCATTCCAGTCCCAATTCATTGTCTGTCCAGCCTTTAGTTGACCATGCAAATGTTGCTTGCTCTTTATCTTGCACACCAGCATGCCATCCCAGTAGATGCTTTCCCCCCTTGTAGATATACATGGGTGGTATAACTCTACCATCTGCAGCTATACACTCTATAACTGTAACCATTTCGCGATTTCCATCCTGGGTATAGCGAGGATTCTTTCTACCTCTACGGCATATAACCTTTACTTTGAGAGCCTGACCAAGTAGAAAGCCCTTTTCATCCATGTTGTAAATGTTTTCTGGTTGTGCATTGAGCTTTCTGACAAGTTTTCCAAGCTACAGTGACCAGTATTAGCATAAAATAAATGTATAAACTAAAATGATATACCTTGCGAAAAAAGTCCTTTAAAATTGCAGGATCATTTGCATTAGCCCTTTGTCGGTCTAGACGTTGGCTGAACTTTGCAGTGACTGCATGATGGCGGTTGAGAAAGCGTGTCATCCAGTGCTTACCAAGTTGTCGTCGCCGATGTGGAGGTAGAAGGGACATCGCAAATGCCTTAACCATCTTCGCTTGCAATGGATGTCCCAAGTCATCTAGAGTCTCACAAAACCTAACAATTGATTTCTCCTCTTCTAGAGTAAGCAGCTGCTCCTTCTCATGTGCTGCACTCCTTGGCTGTGCTCCTCTAAGTCGGTCTCGCAAGGTTCCATATGGTATACCATATGTTGAAGCAGCAGCGCGGATAGATGGTTCAAGACCTGAACGGTATGCATGTTTGGCTTCGTGAATGTCATTCTCTCGGTCAGTTGCATCGCTGCACTTCACTCTGCCCATGGTTGCGTTGTTGCGGGGAGAGAGTGAAAATTGAGTTTGTGCGCGGGGTAATTAAGCATCCCTGCTCCGGGCGCTTGCGTGCTTTTTGCGTGATCGGTTGCTAGGTCGTGGGCGGTTACACCATAAATTACGTTATTACATATTTCGGAGAACATTTTAAGTTTCCGTGTAATTCTCAAGAAATTTGTGATTGAGAAGGACACAAATGGCTAGGAATCCTGTCAGCTATCGAACACCCATCCGCAGCAGCAACTGCAGTGATGACTCTTCCGATTCCCCTCATTGTAGTAGTACCACACACCCCAACCCCAAGCGAAATTGATGCATATAATTGGCACTGGTAGATGTCCCTAATTCACGGCAATATCAGGATCAGAACAGCACAATCTAGTGGCCCTGGTGACAGTGGATAACCATGCCACAATACGAGGAGTCATCAACAGGAATATACCTGAGATATGCTTCCTGGAGAATCAGACGATGCTGGAAGGAGCACAAGAATTGCTGACGCGAGTGGTACAGTATGTGGAGCCACTGAGCAACATCCTGATGGTTTGCAAACATCCGGCTCAGAATATAGCATTACCGAAGTACAGCACGAACATCAAATCAAAACAGCTGCTACCGGATCAGTGCAATTACACCGAGATCTGGTACAGGATACAGCCTTTGAGAAACGACGGCTGCGATGCCACCAGGAGGCATGGGGCCCCAGGAACGGACATCGAGCTATGAGAGGATCTGTTGGATATGACCAGAGACACAAAGCAATCTGGGGAGGAAGTTCGAGGTTTGAAGACGCAGTTAGCCAATACTCCTACTATGGCAGCCAGTTCAGCGCCGGCCACTACCCATCCCCCGGAAGGTAGAGCCCAGCAATTTCCAGCCTCCCCCGACTTTTCAGATTCAGTTGGAACATACTTCAGAGGTTCCTTTATTCAACACTGAATGGCAATATGACACAAGCATGCCAGCGTTCCCGATGGCCAGTGGAAGATGCAGTATGCATTCAGCCGCCTGGGTGGGATCACCTTGGGGTAAATCCTGCCACATGGCCGGGAAGACTGAACAATAGGGCTGGATAACAGGCCAGCTTGGAAACACCTCCTAGAAGCAGCCATTGGTGAGCGTGACCGGGTCGCAACCGCTGATATGAACATGCATCACATTAAGCAAATGAACCACGAGTTCTGTCACTATTATGAAGAGTTTCAAGTAATATCTGCTGACCTTGACTGGACTCCATCAGGCCTCTGAAAAGCTCTGAGGATGGGGCTATCCAAACAGATGAAGGATTTCTTCACATATAGGGATATGCCCGAAGAACTGCATGGGTTTTTGATGGTCTGCCAGAAACGGGATAATCAGACTGGACACCGATGAGCGGAGAAAGCAGCGTATCCTAAATGGGGTGGGACTGGGTTCGCCTCGGTCCGTACACCCCCAGTGCCCCAGACAGACCCTGTGGTAGATTCTGCCGGAATGATAGCCCGATATACTCAACCAGCAGCTATGGATCTCAGTGAACGCAACGGAAGTGTCGCCATGAAGGGAAGAGCAATGAGGTTTGAGGATGGATGGTGTGTGTAGTGTGGTGGGTTTAACCACCGGACGACAGAATGCGCAGTGAAAAAGAAGGCCCAGACTTTCGACACGGCTGCATCAGAAGTCAAAAGTCGTAGAAAGCAGGAGAGATTTTGAGGAATCAGGCTAACTGATAGTGAGCTGAAGACAGAAGGCTCTTCAGTTTACCGTAAAAGATTTCATTTAAATGCTTTAAAATGTTTTGGAATTTCCCATGTTTTAGTTAGCAAGGTAGAGGTATTGCATATGTCAACGGAAGGAACACATTGCCTTATAACCTGGACCTAGAATGGGAATAATCAAAAAGTACCCACAAATGCGCTAATTGATTGCGGGGCTACAGGCACAGTATTTATGGATTAAGAATTTGTTTGTTATCGCCAAATACCCTTCCAAGAATTGAAAGAGAAATGACAGGTCGAAGTTAATGGTGGAAGGCCCATTGAGTTAGAGAACATCACCCATATTGCAAAAGTTGGAATGACAATCTAAAATCATTATGAACAGTTACCTATGTTCCTCATGAATTTAGGACATTATCCAAATGTGTTTGGAATGCCCTGCCTACGACTGCATGATGTTGCAGCATGGTTTGCACCCAATCCAATTACATTTGGATCACAATATTGTACTGCACATAGCCATCATGCACCTGTTACAGTACAAGAGGTTACAGAAGAACCCCCGGAATGAGTTTATCCTCAGCAAGAAGCAACATTTGAAAGGCCATTGGGACATCAATAGCCATATTGAGGGAATGTCGTTATGCCTAATGTATTCTAGTTCATGCAGATAGTTGACAGAGTGAAGAATGTGATCAGTAAAGCATTATTTTGCAATATAACTAAATAGATTAAAGCGAAAGATCTCAATGAATCCCTGCTACAGGAGGTTGTTCCTCAAAAGTATCCCAAGTTTTTGCCAACCGACTGCCTCCACATCGTCCAGGTATTCTTCACGAGGTCTTCTTGTCACAAGGTGTGATACCAACTTTGGGAGCTGTTTATCCGATGACAAGGGCACAATTGGTCAAACTTAAACAATGGCTGGAAGAAAGTATATTCCAATGGTTGATTTGCCAGTCATTGTCACCATTTGTAGTGCTAGATCAGTTTGCAAACAAACCGCATGGAGGGTTACCATAAAGTATCGATTATCGCGATTTTAATAGTAAAACCATTCACAGCCAGTATACCCTCCTTCTGAAATGGAAAACTTTCAATCTACTTCAGAAAGAATTGATATATAAAAAGCTCAAAGTTTGAAGAATGTATAATCTGTTAAATGTTAAAGAGGGTGATGAATATAAGTTAGCCTTCATAACAACAGATGGACCATTCTAACCTACATTGATGCAGATCGGCCTGGCAAATATTCTCACGGATATGCAAGAGTATATCAATAACAGCATTAGAGAAGCTATGGATAGTTTTGCATCATCTTTCTTGAATGATAGATTGATTTTTAGTTATATGGAGGAAGAATATGAGGACCATGTTAAGTGGATTATGGAACGTATTCGTGAAGCTGGACATTATTTAAAGCCAGAGAATTGGGAATTTCATAACGAAACTGTGTGTTATTTGTGGTTGATTATCTCGAGAAAGGAAATTTCTCTGGATGAAGACAAGGACGAAACTCTGAGGAATTAGAGCAGCAAAAAGAACACAATGAATGGCAGGTTGAATAACTCTTCAAAGTACAATAATTTCTCAGGATTGATCACAATTGTCAACGTTTTATACCTATGTATTAGGGGAAGGAAGAACCCTGAACCAGGCAAACACAAACGGAAGAACCATTCAAGTGGGATGTGGAACAACAGTTGGTCATTGAATCAAAGCTTACACAGTTTATGAATGCACCAGTTGTACAACATTTCCCCCATGAGAGGGAAGAAGTGATTGAAACAAATGTATCTGATTATGTATCTGCTTGCATTTCAACACAGTATGATGAAGAAGGGGTTTTGCATCCAGTAGCGTATTATACAAAGAAATATACACCGGCTGAATGCAATTATAATATACACCACAAGGAATATATGGCAATTACCAAGTCACTTAAGGAATGGACACCTGAATATAAAGGTGCTGCGTACCCCCTTCAGTTGTTAACAGATTATAAGAATCTAAAATTTTTTCTTTTAAAATTGATATGGCATCACAGACAAGCACAATAGTCCGAGTCTTTAACCTCTCTCGACTACCAATATCTTTATCGATCAAGACAATCAACTGGGAAAGTCGATGGATTGACTAGGAGGCCAGGAAACATCCCATAGCTGGGGGATGAATAATCAAAAAATATGCATCAGGTGGTTCTAAAGCCGCAGAACCTACGGGAACAATTCGGGTTGTTGTCAGATGGTTCGCCTGCCAAGGGTCATCCATCCATTCCCGATACTATGATAGAAGTATATGCGACTGGCCCACTCCCAGGAACAATATTAAAGAAAATTCGAAAAAATAATTGATTGAAAGAAATTACAGTGGAACAATGTATTGAGGCAGATAAGATGATACGGTATCGATGAAGTTTATATGTGCCATTGAATGAGACCCTGAGTATATGGTGAATACAGAAATATGATGATATGGCATTGGCAGGATATCTGGGACGAGGAAAGGCTTTTGACCTCCTGGATATGAGATACTATTGAAAGGAAATCTGTAAGGTTGTTAACCTGTATGTACGGAACCGACATAGTTTCCAAAAAACTTGGAGTTCAAGACACTAATCATTTGGAGCCCTTCGAACGTTGCCATATCCTCAAAAACAGTGGCAAGATATATCAATTGATTTCCTGGTAAGATTCCAGCAGGGTGAAGTGTTTGATGTAATTTGGGTCATAGTAGACCAGCTTTCGAAGATGCGACATTATATCCCCCGCAATACAATCATTCATGCCCAGGACTTGGCAGAGATGTTACTTCAGGAGGTAGTAAGCCTTGATTGGCGACTAGTAACTATTGTTTCATATATGGGATGTGAGTTCACTTCGACATTCTGGGTACACATGTGTGACTGCTCAGCGATTGATAGAAGGATATCCTTAGCATTCCATTCACAGAGAGATTGCTAAATGAACAGGTTGAATACCACAGTGGAACACGTTCTCCGGGTAGTTGTGAACAATCAACAAAATGATTGGGTGAAGTGTCTCCGGATGACTGAGTTGACTTCAAATAATGGGATGTCAGAGATAACAAAGTGTACCCCATGTATTGCAGTGCAATGTACAGACCCAGATTTTGGATTGTCAGGCGAACCGAGAAATGTATGGGATCATCGATTCCCAGATGCCGACCAAGTGTTAGCTCCATTGCCACAGATTCATGAACACCTTCGTGTTAAGATTAGACGAACTGAAGTACAACAGCAACAGGGCCAATAGCGGACGGAATCAAGAACCCACTATACAAGAAGGTACTCAGATTTGGTTGGATGTTCGACATGTGCAAAGCATAAGGCCTATGCGGAAGTTGAATTGGAAACACATGGGTCCCGTCTAAGTGGTTGGTCGGAAACCCACAAATGCCAATGAGTTAGAGTTACCTGAGTGGATATGAATTCATCGAGTATAATGTGAATCACTTTTGGACCCCATGGTTCAGGACCACTGGCCAGGACAGCTGGTCACTTCCCCACCAGTGGTCGAAATTGTCAGTGAAGAAGAGTGATATGTTTTGAGTGTCGAAAACAGTCGATCTTATCGAAACCAGTTACAGTATCTCATTCTGTGGACTGCATATAATTCATTAACTTGGATACCTGCAAAGTTTATGGAAGTATTACAAGCAGTAGGGGAGTTTTATGAACTATATAATGGAAGACCAGGGCAGCTAGAAAATGATCTCAGAGGACCACCAACGTAAGAGCGGGATACTGTCACTGCTCAGATTTGGAGTAATGAAAAGAATTTCAAATGAAGTAGTGTTACGGCATAACGGAGACATTGGGAGACACAAAGATGGCATTGGGTTGTGGTGGGGCGGTGGCCCTATAAGTGTTTATGATAAGGATGCGGTCTGAGGTGTTGCGATGTCAGATAATATGGTGTGGTTCTGCTAATAACAGCTGTGGTAGTGGTATGCAAGATCATGAGGGAATATGCGTATGGTACACCAGAGTATGAATAATGATTCGAGGATAGTCAAGGAACTGTATATAAAGATAGGTTGCTCAATGTTGGAGGATTTGGTTGTCATCGCTCTTTACTTTTTCTATTGGATACCAAAGGAAGTTACCACTATGAAACAGCTCAGACCGTTTGAGAGTTCAGAATGCTTGAAACGAACATCAACCGCGTTGTGTCCAGTTCTCTGATATTGCAATGTAGTTATTCATATCACCCATGATCAACTGCACCCTTTACATTATCGAATGATCGATTAAAATTTTGTCCACCAATGCAACTGTAATGGACGGTGTCGGACGTAGGTGTTATTGGAAAAATATTGTGATATCAGGAAACAGAACAAGAGGCTCGATGTTTGTTTCGAAGAGATCAGGCCGAGACTGGAGTCGAAGCTGTTTCAAAGTCATAAATTGCTTTGCTATACAAGAGAACGAGTAAACTGAGAAGAAAAGGAAACCCACCAACGCCAACAACGCTCTCTTTATATACAGTTCGTCTGCCACCCTCGAATCATCCCTCATGCTCCGATATACCATCTGAATATCATCCCATGATCTTACACTCCACCAGCATAGTACCTGATCAATACTACCACTCCATATCATTCGACATTACAACACCGCAGACCACCTTCATATCATACCAAATTATACCGACACCATTTAACTGCAACCTCCGCGTCTCCCAAAGTCTCCGCCTTTCCGTAACACAATTGCTTCCACACTATTCCCAAATTCCCATTGTAATTCCTAAGTACCTTTGTAACTTCTCAAACTGTGCCAGCAACCATGACCAAGTGCTGATACCGGAGAAGTAATCTCTTGACGTCTGGGAGGCAGCAGAAGATTTCTAATTTTGTGGGCTCTGATCCCAGTGAAGAAATGGCTTTTTTGCGAAAAACCAACATTTTGCAATGTACAACTCCACTCATACAATACATATATCAATATCATAGATACAACCTGAATCTACCCACCGCACATAGGAGGGGCATTGGTGGGTTAAATGCCACCTAATTCAACCTACCCAATGATCCGGTGGCCAACATCTGTTCTGGTGCCGATTGTCATTCCACTGCACATATATTGCTATGCACTGATGGTGAATTTTTTCACAATGGCGTAGCTTGGAACAACTCTCTATGAGTCCGGATAAACAAGGCGGCGAACTGTCACATTGCGGAATCATGATCGGCACGACATCGAATGATTCTCTGGCTACTGGATGGTGTATCGATACGTTGTGTTGTTCTTTTGTGGGAGCTATAGCTTGAAACAAATGCCTCTGTCTGCATTTCAAAAGGCTGCATAGAGTCCCTGGCAAACATTTCCATCGGAACAATGCCTAGCTTGTCATTGTTGATGACAACTTCACATGGGTGGCGGTGTACCTGGTTTACATCCCTGGTATCAGATACTACTACTTCAACAATACTATCAACATAGTCATGTTCAATTGTTTCTGTTACAAACCACAGTCAGCAAAAGGCGAAATGCAGACTGACAATGACACTGCTAGGCCGGAGGAATCCCGCAGAAACCAAAATGCCAGTGTTGACAAGAACAAAGAGGCCGACAAAGAGGAGGAGGAGGATGAACAGGAGGAGCAGCATGATAAAGAGTGGGAGAAGGTATAGTCTCCACAGCTCGTCAGGTGTTCTATTGCCCTGACCCTTCCACTTTTCACGAGTCGATTTGTATAAATCTTGCCAGAGTGCACAGGACTCCAGTTCACCCATGATCTATTACTCTATACATAGAAAATATTCGAATAGAGGTATCAGTCCTGACTGTCCCACAATTGATAGCTTGATATGCAGATAATACTGGACCAGAGGTATCAGTCCCGGCTCTCCTGCGATGCCGTGCTCGATCTTTTCGACATCCTTGACCAGAGGAATCATTCCTCTGGCTCTCCCACATTCCAGACAAATATATGTCAAGAAAATACGGCACCAGCCATCTGGCCTCTGGCACTCCTGTGTCTGATGGAAACACGTGCAATTTGGAGTCATCATGTACTATAGATATTACACTGTCCATATCAGTGCGCCAGTCCATATGTCTTCACAGAGCAATGTGTCCAATGTGGTATGGATAACCGGCCCACAAACAGCTTCGTGATGAGTTATACATTGCACACGGCCAGTATTACCAGTCAAAGAACATATGTGCCAAAGGCAGGTGATATCAAGGTCGGTTACAGTATGTTGGACCCAGACTTTATGAGATTCAGATATGATCCCTTGGTTGGCATTGCTATATTCCAACTTGAAATCAAGTCCCAGATTGACTATAGAGGTGGAGCAGTGAGATGGTTGACAGCAAAACAAGAAGCCATTCCAAAGTTAAATTAGTATGCTGTCTATGTGTACATTCTGTTCATATCCAAACATCAGTACACAACCATCATATCCCCAATCCTGTTCATTTTATCCATAGAATAGTTGTTCCAAGTTGGGAATTCAGCAATTTATGGATGTATCTCTGTGTAAGGTTAAATTGATACCTCTGCAGACTCTGCAGACACGTGTTACTCTCAAATCATGTAGCTGCTGTGATATGGGATGGAACCCAGGCTCTTCCAAACATTGGTTGAGGCATAAAAAATGTGCTCATCATGTATTTCGCAGTTCATTGGTAGCTGATAGTAGATTGATCACTGTTGCAGTGTCAATAATATACCAGCCTTGAACGGCAAGATATGATGGTGTCTTCTCCAGTTAGCCAAGACTAGTATACTGGTTATAATGCTTGACCATCGGTTAAGTTTAGTCAACTGTATTAGTATATTGGTAGACCGCTCCCCGACAGATGATATATAGCCATTCAGAAATATCAGAGGTGAAATAATCTTCTGGTTCCACGCTCTGAATAGACTCTGATAAATCGCATACAACATACATTGTTGGATATCCAAATAGTATTACATAATGTTTAATTGTTTTCTCCAACTCCTGAATACCAAATTGTACCCACCAACTCTCTAACTCAATTAAACGGATGCATCATACCTTCACTCACTCCACTTGGTCATTTGAAGTAACTCCATAAATAACACTCTCTAGCCGATCAACAATGTAGTGTGTTAGACCAATTGGGTATGTAGGGGCTTTAGTTGCACCATCAGAAAGATGGAACTGAAAATCCATGCACTGGGCTGGGATTATGATCAATGATTCCACCAGTCCAGCAATTGAACAGTCCGGACCGCGTCCGTCCAAGTCAAGTCCAATCCAGTCCGAGAAATTTTTGGACCGGGCTCAGACCAATCCCCAATTTTTCGGGACCTGGACTGAACTGGCCTGGACTGCTGTGGACCAGTCCATTCGGGCCGAATCGTCCCGAATACGCTGGGAGTTACTGATATACTTGGTCAACATATATACTCATCCTGCCATTTGCAAGTCACCATGCACGTCTCACCCCTCACCACCTGCTACTTGCCACTCCCCAGTCACAACTGTAATCTTCTGAGTCACTGAATAGACTCATAAACAATAGCTCACTTGCCAGCGCCAGTCACCACTGTAATCTTCTGAGTCAGTGAATATACTCATAAACAATAGCTCACTTGCCATCGCCAGTCACCACTCTCCACCACTTACCACTTGCCATTCCGAACTTCACTACCTTATCTTGTTGACTAAAGATTTGGCCTGAAAGGCCTAACAATTTTTAGAAGGCCAGCGAAGCTGCCGGAATGCACTGGAGAGTGGTGTTGGAAATGGTAGCGGGCGCTGTGAGAAAGTCCAAAAGCGATATCGTTCTCTCTACTCTAGCGGTCTCTCTATATCCAGAATGACAAGGTCACATTGGCCGCTCCGCCATCGGGCGGACTCGGGCCCGGGGTTGAGCGGATTTCCAATAAGTGGTTACTGATGATCTGAGTCGCCAAGTAGACTCATACAAGATGAATCACTCACCACCGACATAGCCATTGACCATTTGTAATGCATCTTCGCAATGGTTTCTCCATAGAACCTCAGTTTTTCTTGTGTATATAAAGCGTAGATCTCTTCTGCAGTGAGAGAGAAGAGACAGACAGATTAGATCTTCTCCTCCTACCCTCCATATCGTCTCAACTCATCGCTGTGGGACGCTCAGATTCAAATTGCGTATATAGCATAGTCTGTACCCAGAAACTGTAACGGGTGGGTTCATTGTGATTGCTCGCAGTGGGTGATTGTTGGGAAGTGACGTTGTGTCTGGGTTCGGGTTGCAGGGATTACTGTTTCACTTCTATAGTTTTCGATCTACTTTGAAATTGATAAAGATTATCCCATTTGGACTGGTCCAGACCAAGCCCGTCCAGTCCAAGACTGCCAGTCTGGGCCCCGGTCCAGTCCGACCTTCCGGTGAGACCAGACCGGACCAAGCCCTACCCCAGACCGGGTCTGTCCGGACTGGTGGAATCATTAATTATGATTGCACCCACGTAAACCTGTTCTCCTGCAGATGTCTACACCCAAGGGAGATTTTTTGTTACCATGCTTCTGGGAACTATTGTCTCAGTTCCGACTTGCTTGTATAGTTGTTAGCAATGATGTTGAAATCCCTTATTGAATAGTTTGAGTATAACCGATGCCACTACATGGATATTAATGCTCCAATCTCTCTTTTCCCTTCCCTCAATCAGCAAATGACTATTTGGTTGCTACTTACAATGCTCAAATCAGGCCAACTGGAATATTGTTTCATTTTGTGGTTGTTATCTGCTCAGACCCGTACACCTGAACCACCATTGCAATATGGATACTATGTATCTTGTGATCTTGTAACTGATAGGAATCTCTTGTGAACAGTTCATCCACTTGGGAGTTTACCGAGGTTGACATTATCTCTTGTGGAAATACACTCTTCCTCATGTAACATTTCCTGCTTCCATTGTCTTCCATTTTGCATGATGGATAAGTATTATTGTGTTGGCTAGCAAGCAGAGAGAATTTGTGTGATGTGCCCACTGCTCTGACTACCATTTCATTACAGGCTGTGTCTGCTGCAGATTTTACTTCATCATTGGAGCAGCCAAGCAGTGAAGTGCAATCCACTGCCAGTGTTCCAATCATACTCTGGATGTCAATTCGCAGCCAAGAGTGAATTGCTACCATATTGGAAGGTATTGAGATGCACTCGAGGCCTGGATGTTATGATACTGATGTGTATTTATGGCCAGATTGATCCTGACCATATCTAGCTTTCAGGAATTCAATCAGCCAGTGCGATAAGTATTTAACTCAATCCCAGGAACAGCTGAAATAATTTATCTGGCGGCCAAACATGATAGGTATTGAAAAGTGGGTATTGCCAGACCTGGTTGCAGACTAGATACACACCTAGAGTGTACAAAGAACAGGGTTATCAATGGGTCCAGGCAACCTGCAAGCGTCTAATGTTAACAGTGTAAAAACGTGTCAATTGGGTTCTGGACCGTACAAAAAACAAACCAGCTCCTGCCTGGTTAGCAAAACTCTGACCTGTACCATTCGACAAAAAGAGTATTCCAGATACCGTGAGGGCTATCAGTACCAATCTCCTGTTTGGAATTTCGGGATTGTATATTTATTGTCGCATTCTGATAATCTAATGTTAATTGCAAAATAATGACTTCCATAAGTCATTGTCTTTTTTTGATGTATTCCCTAGTATTGCCCGCAATTATTGTCAAAAACAACAGAGACTCACTCACTGTTCGATTCTGAGAACTAGTGTCAATGGAATTTGCACAATTTCTAGGCTTCTGTCTTGGGCAAGCTTAGTTGCTATTGGTTGCAGACATTGACAAATGAAGTATTTGCCTTATTAACAGACACAGGAGATAGCTACATGCTCCCTACCACATTCTGCAAATGAGCGTCAACTGATCATCAACGATTTATGGTCTTGTAAGTAATGTAATGAATCAGAAAAATGGTCGCAGTAATATTTAAGAAATGCATTTGCCACCTTTATCAGTAAAAACTCTAGCAAAGACTGCACTATTATCTCCTCACAGTGAGCATTAATTGAGCATCAATGGGTTTGGGCCAAGCAGCATGGTGCATGGACACACAATGTGGCAATTTTTGGGTATACACGAATATTTGACCACTTTTATTGGTTAGAATGCTTAATATCACTAAGTGGCAGCTTTGTATCTGAAAAAAGTTGTTATTGTCCAGAAGGCTGTCGCGGACATATCTCTTGCTTATCTGTCTATTAACGCTGCCAACTTCTTGTTTATACATATCTGCGATCAAGCACCTCTAAGATTATCCAAGGTGGAAGAACAAAATTCATTGACTCTCCATTGATGCTTATATTCAAGTTGCGGAATGGAGCATGTCGCTTCCTCTTATCCCTATAAAGATGGCTAATACAACGATTTTGTATAACAATCAACAAATCACGTGTGAAGTACCTGACCTACAACATCATATATCGTTGATGGTCCCTTAATGCTCATTTTCCCATGCCCATATCTGTAATATTCAATTAATTCTTTTTGTTTAGTATATCATTAAGTGTAGTTTGGCAGCCTTTCTATCTTCTTCATGTACTTTCTCCTTTATCACTATATTGTTCTTCAAAGGATGATATAAATACATGCTGTAAATTATACTGTACAGTATCTGCTAATTGTAGATAATAATACCCTCAAAAATCTCATTCCTTTCTATTACCGCTTGTCTTGAGCTGCAGGTTCAATTAACTGGCTGCTCTCGTCTGCAAAAAAGATGTCAGCTGCGTTACCACGCCGCAGACAGTATACCAACCAGTTGATGTTCCTTCATCAATCAGCAAATCTGAAATATTATCTCTATTGTGCTTGATATCCCAACATATCCATGCAGATTGAACAATCGAGAGTTGTCAAAAGAAGTATATATATAAACATATGTGGGCGACAAACATTCAATTTGGGAATATCAATATCCCTCATTGTCACCTGGTGGGCCAGGTGGCACAGCAGCCAGATTTGGAGTCGGTTTAGGTGTCTGCAACCTGTGTAGGTTTCATCGAGGTGTACCCCTTCATTTTGGCCTCCTGGTTGTCTGGAGATTTGCTAGTCAGTTATGTTGGCAATGTAGAAAGATGTCCATGTGATTCTCACCAACCATTTGCGAGAGTCATTCTATTTCAGCCTGCACCATACTATGCCCTGAAACTGAACTCCCTACTTTCTCTTGTAATGGATTTTGGCTCCAGGTTTCCTGATCATGTATTGCACTGCCTCTATTGTGGCACATTATAATCCACAATCGGCCATTTGGGCGATATTCAACACAAGGCATATGTTGGACTGTCCTAGCTGTACCTTCCTTCCTTGCTTTCATATAGTAGCAGAAGTGTTGAAATCCTACAAGAAATTAGTTGCATCTTCTAAGAGTGATATTTGGCAATTAACTCTACCATATATACCACCATAGCCACCTCTACGGTATTTACAGCCTGTTTCTTGTACTCTACAGCACATTTATGACGAACTTAGTCTGTGAACATTGCCTAACTGACACAATCAGGATGTTCAACATGGCGGACTGTATGGTTAAAGAGTTAGTCGACAAGGGAGGTTTCCGATTACGGTCAGCAATGAAATGGTCTTATAGCTTCCTATCTATAGAAGGCGTACATTATATAGTCAGTTAACCGCCTACTACCTCACTATGGATTTACTTACATCCTAGAGCATGCTGTTTATTAATCTTGATGCGTCCAGCTTTTCGCGGCATTTTTAGATATATGGTCATGGTGATAGTTTCTGTGGCTGCATTGCTAGCGTCGAGGTGGACTAAATGGTATCTGGATTAGTACTGTGTCCAAGTGGGTGGTGCATTGGATTGAGTGCCTGTCAATCAGCTCAATTCAGATCAGCTCGCACCTTGTGGAGGTGTTCGTCCATCCATGATATGCGCTTGTGCAAATGGAGAGAAAAATGATAATGAAAACAAGTGGAAAGTCCTAAGTAGTGTTAGCAACGCGTCGGGGTAACCTGGCAGCAGTCCGGGTTTGGATGGGAAAAACGGTCCGGGTCGGTTCCAGACCCGTCTAATAACCCGACCAGGAGATACTTGGCGGGCCAAACCCGTACCTGTACCCTTCAACCCGCGGGTTTTGCCAGGCTTGGCTAGACCCGTCAGTTCTAGTCTCCGGTTCTCGTTTTCGGGTTTTTCTATTTATGGTCGGAGTCAGATATGTTACTGTTCTGTGCAAAATATCAACTTTGGTACATCATTCTCTATATTTGTTTCATTGGCGGCCTTTATACTCAAAACAAGGAGAGACATGTTCCCTGCTACGTCCTGATGTTGAATGTGATCAATTGTTCATCTTGCATCATTTCTAGGATTTGAGGTCCAGAACAGCCATATCAATTGTTAAGGCAGACATTCAGCGGGAATTTGATCAGTTTGCACATGCAACTGCGCCGACAACACTTGCAGAGCTGATGAAGATAGATGATAGTGTCAGCGGAAAATCGCAATGCCGCAAGGAACCTCCTGGGATAGAGTAGCCATATATAAATAGCATGCTGCAAATGACAGTTTCACAAATGCATATCGGCTCTCACAACAGACGCGATACCCAATTCATGACCAATTAACAAATCGAAGCCTGTTAAACCCGTCAGCATTTACCCCTGCATATGACCTCCATACCTACGTACCATACAGGAAATGGATTCAGGTAAACATATTGTATTGGCTCGTAGGTCATGTGTACACAACCTGCACAATATGTGATTATTGACGACATATCTGTGCAAAAAGTAGTTGGCATATCTATTTCGATACGTGAAATAATTCTTTTGATTTCACTGACTGTATTGTAAGAAATGATAATTCGTATGTGCATGTGCAAGGGTCATACGGGCCATACGAACGGTCCAAACTCCAAACAAAGTTGATTGACAGCTGATCAACACAATATTGTCCTGCCATTTACAGATAAGTGAGAACGCGCAATCTAAACTAAAGATACAATTTACTAACAAAGTTTCACTTAGTGATGACATACAAGTCATAGAAGAAGCAGTCGCTGCGCAACGCGAATCTGTATGAATGACCACCATCCTGTTGCATTCATCCATGCAACCAACTACATTAATTCGTATTTAGACCGGGTGCACATAGTGAGCAGGGTGAAAATTGTGTATGGTATGTCATGGAAATCGAGCGGATCGAACTGGATATTGCAAACTGAGTATGTTGGGCTATATTAATGAAAAATTAGGTGATGGCTCTACATGCAGTGAGTTGCCAACTGAAAGCGCTGAAATGTCACCGCGCTGAGTTGTCCATCGCTCAGTGAACTTCTCCATCAGTTGATCAGAAATTGAAACGCCATAAAGCTTTTGCATGTAACTGAGTATTGATACAAATTATTCATTGACTGTCAATAATGACTATATGATTATAAAAGCGACATGGGAACAGCTCCATGTTTACAATGAGGGTTAACCGAGGGTCAATGATTTTTGAATATGTAACCAACTTAATTGGAAAGTGATTTGCTCGCTGCTATTCATATTCAACAGACTGGCAGCCTTTGTAGGCAAAAGGGACCGCAGGGCGTTCACAGCCACATTCTGATCCTGAGCGTCAACGGAGCGTCAATGATATTTTCTGTGGTAAGTAAGTTAATTGGAAACCGATTTGCTTGCTGTTATCCATACCCACAGTATGGGCAGCCTTTATAGGCAAAAGAGAAATCAACACGGTAACAGCCACATTCTGAAAGTGAGTGTCAACGGTTTTTGATCTTGTAAGTAAGTCCATTGGGATGCCATTTGCAAGCTGGTATCCATAATGATCATATTGGCAGCCTTGAAGAGCAAAAGAGAAAGCGACATGGTCCCATCCCCAGTATGAAAATGAGCGTCAATAGAGCGTCAACAATTTTGAATGTTGCATCTTGTATAATCCAATGGCTGTGATACGGCATTTACCCATAATTGAAGTATTGGCAGCTTTTACAGGAAATATCGTGTGTCGATACTGCTACACCTCAAAATGAGCGTCAACAGAGCGTCAACGGATTGTCAACAGAGTGTCAATGGTTTTGGGTGTTGCATCATGTAAAATCCAAGCGCTCTGCTATGGCATGAACCGATAATCAATATATTGGCATCCATTCTGAGCAAAAGCGATCACGACATGGTCACTGCCACAGTCTGAAAACGAGCGTCAACAAAACGTCTACGATTTTGTGGGTTGCATCTTGTGTGATCCAAAGGCTGTGATACGGCATTTATCCATAATCGAAGTATTGGCAGCCTTTACAGGCAATATCGTGTGTGTCAATACTGCTTCTCCTGAAAATGAGCTTCAACTGAACGTCAACGGATTGTCAAACGAGCATCCACACAGCATCGACACATTGTCAACAGAGTGGCAACGATTTTGGGTGTTGCATCATGTATAATCCAAGCGCTCTGCTATGGCATGTACCCATAATCAACATATTGGAATCCATTCTGAGCAGAAGCGATCACGACATGGTCACTGCCCCAGTCTGATAATGAGCGTCAACCGAGCGTCAACGATTTTGTGGGTTGAATCTTGTGTAATCCAAAGGCTATGCTATGGAATTTATCCATAATCGAAGTATTGGCAGCATATACAGGCATTATCGTGTGTCTATTCTGCTACACCACCAAATAAGCGTCAACCGAGCGTCAACAGCGTGTCAACAGAGCATCATCACCGCGTCAACAGAGTATCAACAGAGTGTCAATGATTTTGGGTATTGCATCTTGTATAATCCAAGGGCTCTGCTATGGCAGATATTCATAATTATCGTATTGGCAGCTGTTCTGAGCAAAAGTGATCGCGACATGGTCACAGCCCCACTCAGAAAATGAACATCAACAGAGCGTCAACGATTTTGTGTGTTGCACCTTGTATAATACAACGGCTGTGCTACAGCATTTATGCATAATTGAAGTATTGGCAGCCTTTATAGGCAAAATCGTATTTGTCGATACCGTTGCACCTCAAAATGAGCGTCCACAGACCGTCAACAGCGCGTCAACAGAGCTTCAACAGAGCGTCAACAGAGCATCAACACAGTGTTCACAGAGTGTCAACAGAGTATCAACACTTTTGGGTGTTGCATCTTGTATAATACAAGGGCTCTGCTACAGCATAGACCCATAATGAACGTATTGCCAGCCAATCTTTGCAAATGCGATCGTGACATGGTCACAGCAGCTGTTTGAGAATGAGCGTCAACAGAGCGTCAACGATTTTGTGTGTTGCATCTTGTATAATCCAAGGGCTGTGCTATGGCATTTATACATAATCGAAGTATTGGCAGCCATTATAGGCAATATCGTGTTTGTCGATACTGTTACACCTCAAAATGAGCGTCAATAGATTGTCAACAGAGCATCATCACCGCGTCAAATGAGTGTCAACAGAGTGTCAACCCTTTTGGGTGTTGCATCATGTATATTCCAAGGGCTCTGCTACGGCTTATGTCCATAATCAACGTATTGGCAGCCCTTCTGTGCAAATGTGCTCGTGACATGGTCACAGCACCTGTCTGAAAATCAGCGTCAACAGATCGTCAACGATTTTGTGTGTTGCATCTTCTATAATCCAAGGGCTGTGCTACAGCCTTTATCCATAATCGATATGTTGGAAGCCTTTATAGGCATTATCGGGTTTGTCGATACCGTTACACCTCAAAATGAGCGTCAACAGAGCGTCAACACAACATCAACAGAGCGTCAACAGAGCATCAACACAGTATCAACTGAGTGTCAACAGAGTGTCAACGCTTTTGGGTGTTGCATCATGTATATTCCAAGGGCTCTGCTATGGTATATGTTCATAATCAACGTACTGGCAGCCGTTCTGTGAAAATGCGATCGTGACATGGTCACAGCACTTGTCTGAAAATGAGCGTCAACAGAGCGTCCACGATTTTGTGTGTTGCATCTTGTATAATCCAAGGGCTGTGCTACGGCATTTACCCATATTCGAAGTATTGGCAGCCTTTATAGGCAATATGGTCTGTGTCAATGCCGCTACACCTCAAGCATCAATGGAGCCTCCATAATGTTTGGTCTTGTATATAAGGTAATTGGTAAGTGATTTGCTCGCTGCTATCCATAACCAATGTATTGCAATCCACTATGTGCAAAAGAGGAAGTGACACGGTCACTGCGCCATTTTGACAATATCTGTCAACTCAGCATTGACTGAGTGTCATCAATTACTGGTGATGCAGATCGGGTAATGAAGGCATCCAATGGATATTTGAGCTTATAATTGAACTATTGACCTTCTCCCTGGTCAAAAATACAAATCATTGAAAGAAAAACATGAATTAAAATATTGTTGATCTCGCAACATGCAAAACATGCAAAATGTGATTACTGGATGTCAAATGATCGATTTTGACTGAGTACTATAATCGAATACCAAAGGCAAGCATATTATATGAATTTACAGATGGACCCGCTATACAACCCGCTGAGAACCCGCCCAATCCAGAGGGGTAGGGTGATGCCGATGGAACCGTACCCAAATTGACAGTTCGGGTATATTGACAACCCGAACCGCCAATCTGGCTCGGGTTCGGTTCCAACCCGTACCCGGACCCGAAGTGACGGTCCAGACCCGTTGCTAACACTAGTCCTAAGGTATATATTGTTAGCTTCATGTCAAACTGAAATCAGTAGCAGCCAACTTTCATGTACAACTCACAATGAATCCTGCAGCATATTGCTACTAGTTGCTAGGGAGTCCAATGGTACCGCGATTTGCAATAGGTCAGTCCAATATGGTTCATTTTGTCACAGGGACACATCGAGGTGAACAACTGCTGAACTGTCATATTTGAAAGATATAATTTGAAAATTCTTCAACGGAAAGGACCTCTAGTGATGATTTTGTCAAGGAAACCCCGTGAGATTAAATGAATCAGATCCTAAAAATCACATCTGGTTGTATGGTCAGTACTTCTATTTCGAATGAGGTACCGGTCAAAACGCAGATTTTGCTTCATTTGAGTTGACCAAATGAACCAACCATGATATAAAAGAGGCAACTTGCCTCCAAGTGGTCCATATCTTGCAGCATTCAAAGAGCTAGCACAACAACAAAGTCAATACAAAATAAATTTTCAATGCTCTGAAAAAGAACATTTTGCCACTTTGGATGGGCATATATGGCAAATTGACAATGTCCTCTTCATGTTGCTATCATTGAACAAATGAAGGCAAGAGCATCTTGGAATCAGAAAGCGTCCGAGCTATGGGAGCATTGTGCAGCATTGGATTCAAACACAGGCTTGTGGTGGAGAAAAGATATTAAATACACTTTTTAAGCAATGGAGAGAAAGAAAAATACTTTAAGCATTATGTGGATAGAGAGACCTCTGGAGTGAGAAAGCGAGTTGTAGATGCATAGACATCAATTAAGCAAGAGCAGGAAGATATGAGAAATGCTGAATTGGTGGAATTGACAATCAGAAAGCACAAAAACACATTTGAGGACATGTTGAATAGTAATCTGCAAAGTCAGAATGATCTTGCATGGTCCGACAATGAAGAGAAACGGCAAGATGACTATCATCATTGAGACGATACTGAGCTGGTCAGGCTGAGTGAAGATGACAATCCCAGCTGGGTGATTGGCACATGCTCCAAAACAGGACAGCAGCATATGTACAGTTTTAGAGAAAAACAAATGAATCTTGATGAATTGCCACAACTGGGCTGGGGGGACGGGCCATATTCCTTCCGTGAGAGAGATAACATGTACAGTACCCCCAAGATGAATGTTCCAGCAGTCGTTGAGCCACAAACAGATATTGGAGTAGCCCCACCTGCCCTGACAACATTTGGAGAGTGTATGGATCCTCCTGATATCATCTCCAGAAAATAGCAAATGCTGCAAGGCACTCCTTGACCATGGAGTAGTCTTCGAGAGCTATGTTCCAGGAACCTACAGTTCCACAAATGCGCAGCATCTCTCCCACATGATGCACCACCTGATATTTTACTTATTAAGACACTGAATCCTGTACACCCCATAAGCTTTTACCCCTGCAGATAGTCTCCCTAGCTAATTACCATCTAGAAGTATAATGCTGATGAAGAAATGGAGATTTCTCCAGTGTTGCCGGAGGAATAGATATGCAGATTGGTATTTTAGGCGATTCATCTGAAAATAAAAAATCCATCTTGCCGAAATGACTCTGTCTCAGTTGGCGCGCTACATCACATCTGTCACAGACACCCCCATGGCAGCTGAATCCACGACCAGCATCAATACCCCATGCCGCGTCGCATATTGCACTCTGATCTGAGTCTCCCCGTGGCATCTGGCTCTCCGGGTCTCTGATTGGCAACAAATACTCTGGCGTTGTCGCCAACTGTGATCATATGTCGAAATGAGTTCATTGGGTACCCACGTGCATCGTGATTGCAATGGCATGGGTGATGCTGCGAAAATCCTTGCTCATGTTCCTTCTATCTCCGCACAAAATGCAATTCCCGTTTAACTAATTTTACACATCAATCCAAGTCGCCAGATCTATTTTCCAATTGACAATCCATCGCTCGTTCTGTCTGTCTCTTATCTTACTACTTGTAGCTATCGATGGAATTATGTATGTGCAGCCAACAATGTTGCCAATGCTGAACACTTGCAAAGCAATAGATGACGGCACGTGTCAGACTTGTACAAATTTCAAGACGGGAACCAAGTTACCTGTGTCTTCAGGTATTGGGGTGAGTGACAGGGATAACCTGTACCCTACGAAATATCCACCCTCGATGAGAAGCTTGATTTGGAATAGTCGTTGTGGTTGCCACGGTAGATGCACATTCAGTGCTCCATAAAACCTCCCCAGGTGTTGCTTGAATCACAGCCAGTCATTTCGTCAGTCCCCTCCATACCAGCTATGGCTTCCTGTGCATCGACACATCAGAGATATGTGTTTACCTTCCAAGCCATCACCTTGAACATTAATTCGTTTGTAAATACAGGGCTTCATTGTGGGCAGTTGTTCATCAGATATATATATCTCGTTACTACTTTCATGCTTGTCTAACTGCAGTGAGCTATTGTATATTGCCACGTGGTAATATGTGTCTTTTGAATTGTTGAGTCATGCTTTGATGTCTTTGATCAAAGTGTCAGTATACTTTTCATCACGGTGTAATTAGAATTACGTGAATTCGGGCTTCACATATTACAGTGAGCACAGAGGGGCAGCGTGATCAACACCAGGAGGAAGAACTTTGCCGGTGGCAGCACTATTCTCCTAATGCTGAGCGATGGCTTCGGAATTCAGTTCTTTAATTTTGACACAGCCAATGGAATGCTGAATGCTGATAACTTGCGGCAGGTAGTTTGAGATTGTGATTGGAGGGGTTCCAACTGTCCCTGATGTTCGTGCTATGTGCATGTTTATGTCACTTGGCAGAATACTGTTTCAATGCCGTGTGTGAATCAATCTGGTCAACCGAATGAGACATTGGGTGGATCTTCGGATAATTGAAGTCAGTATCTAACTCCTTGGAAACATCACTCTCGTACCTGATATAATCCCAGCAGTCGTTAATTTCCTGAGGTGTTGTGGATGGCATCCAAGTTTCAGCATTGGTTTCATCGTCTACCTATTGCTTCTTCACGAGTTCAGTTCTCAGGGCATTGGATTTGGCCTTCGCTGTTTTGCCAGTCTTCGCGTGTTCGAAAACATCTTTGAAGGTGTGATAACCACCCAAGGCGTCCTCTATATAGCACAATGCAGCATCATGGTGAGATATATGTCGACCAAACATAAATAACTCTCTCAATGCCTGTGTGCACTAAATTGTATAATTCACTATGGGACGCTGAGCGTTGCTTCCACCTCATAGAGACTTGTTTACAACACCATGCAGGTACCAGCTCATTTGCTTCATCTCCTCACCATTCCATTGAGAAACTTCCGCGTATTACCGATTTTTTCATGTGAGGTTGTGGTAAGCAGACATGGATAACCTGCTTGCATGCTACTTGTTGAGCTGAATATTTGACTTGATGAAGTGGAGATCCACATCTGGTAGTGGTCAAGCATGCAGATCAGCATTAAATGGAGGAGGTAATGCTTAGTGAGGTTGCTGACGATCCAGGGAACATGTTCAAACCCATTGAATCATTGGTAAACGTGGCGCGACGGGAGTACGACATCAGCTACCTTGGTGTTCGCATCACTGAAGATTGTATGGAGGTTGTAATCCTGGAGAGTGTGTTGCATCTCACCAGGGACATAACCTCCAAGTTTGTTCTTGGGATGCTCACATCTGCAGCAGACATGTTGCTCTAAATAATGTACGTTACAATACTCTGCGCAATCTGCAAGCAATGCTATAAAAACCGGATTGCAATGCCTGAAGTTGCCATCAGCACAGAAGACATTGTAATAACCGCTTCTGGCACAACGATTTTGTTTACAGATGTGAAGCTGGAGTACATGCTGGAGTACCTCATTGCGCCACTCTCCATTTCATTGCCGTTGCTCATCCAGTCACTTCTGATGAATATTACAGTTTTTGATTGTAATAGGCACATAAGGGAACACTATGATGCTTTTCGTTCAGGGCATCTGGTGGATCTTCAAAGATTTTTTTCAAACTGTTATATATACAGACCTCTTTTTGTATCCCAACCAAAATTTGAGAGATGAGTTCTGTCGTACATGAAGATCAAGAGAACCAGTTAATTCCCTACTTTGAGAGTTGACATAATGTCGATTAGCACATTATTTTCTTGGGTATCTCTGCTTGCATGTGTCTCCCACCATTAGTTCGCTTTGTACATTTCGGTATTGAGCGGTGTCTGTGGTGTATCGCTGCCAAAGCAATGCCGAGTGGCGTAAATAAGATGCTCGGGGTAGACTAGCTGCAACATCTTCCATCTCATCCTGTTAAAGATGTTTCGGCTCAAGTTTTTGATAGGGTGTTGGTGATTGACAGTCTATCGCTTATCCTAGAGAGTGTGAAGTTAGAACTCCCTGAGATGCTGATCATCTGGCCTGCTAGCCACAGGCTTCAGCACGCCATCCCCATTTGTGAAACTTGGGAAACGCTGTATCGGCACATATGCTGGAGTCCAACCAAGTAAGAGAATAGAATTTACTTGTAGAGACACAGTTGCAAACGGGGTCAGAGTGATCGCACTTGTAGGTTTATGTCGTAAGATTCTCTGTAAGGATGATGATCCTCACCAGAAGTCTATTTAAGGTTGTCGCTTACCTGGCCGCATGAGGTGCCGGTGTAGCAACCCTAACCTTGAGTCTAAGACCTCCCCATTATATTATCCCGTTTCTTGCCGCTGATTTCCTGGGATGCATATCCGCATAAATAGAGAAAGGCAAACAGACTAACAAAGAAGAAACACATCCCACGATGGGCCTGCGCATATAGTATAATGGGAAACTCCACCTCCACTTGACTGTGATCCCCAGGTGGTAAAATCCGTGCCAAGGCCATTTGTACTGGACCACATCCAATCACAGATGAAAGGAAAGAGAGAAAGAATGAGAATTCGATCCCGTTCCTCCACTATCGTGGCTTCCGTGGGTGGGTGCGATGGGTTTCATCCACCAGGACATGAGTGTTCCCGAAGTTTTCCGCTCAGTCTAATCTGGTACTGATATATCTGTGTCCTGCCCATTGAACAAGATAAAAAGCGTCCCATAATACCGTTTGGAGTCACGGATGCGATGAACTTCCCATTCTTCCGCGACGTGCAGGATCATTGAGGGAGGTTCGCTCAATTGCTGGCCTGAAACTTGGGGTGTGTACCGATCGATTTTTTACATGTTGAAAACTTTGTGGTTGCGCATCATATTCGCCAGGTCAAATTTGTTACCATTCGTATTGATGAGTTTCGTTGTAGTGGATGGTCCCGCACGTTGGTAGTTGAGCTTCTTGGATGGTCTGGTTGTCCGGAAGTGATTGGTCGAGAGCAACACTTTGTCTCCTATGTTGAATCTGATTTCATTTACACTGGCGTAGTACGTCTGATGCTGCTGTGGAGTTCTAGTATGTTTTGGCAGAGAGTCCGGAGAGTCTCTGCAGATCCCTCGAGCGTAGCGTCATATTCATCCTCCAAATTCAGATGTGATGCTATTGGTGCTTTGAACTGCATCTCAGACTTCTGGTGGTACATGGCCTAGAACGATGTTTTCTTCGTCGAAGCACTCACTGAGTTGTTGTACGTGAATTCCGCCAGGGGAAGGACTTCTGCGCAGTTATCATGCTCATAGTTGCTGAAGGCTCAGAGGTACTGTTCCACTGTCAGGTTCTGTGGCTGGGTCTGACCATTGGTCTGCGGGTCGAAGGCTGTCGATAGTCAGTAGTTGATGATCATGTGTGTGCACACAAGAGTTCAGAATAGGCTGGTGAACTGCGTTCCACAGTCGGTGATGATATTGTCAGGTATACCACGCTTGCAGATCATGTACACAAAAATCATACGTCCCAATTCTGGTGAGTCGATATCCTTTCGGCTGGGCCGGTAGATCACTATCATAGTTAATCGATTGATTATAACCAAAATCCCGGTGTATCCTGACTTGGTTTATTGCTGTAGGTCGGTGAAGAAGTACATACTTACTCAGTGCCAGTTGTTGTACGGTGGTGGCAGCTGCACAGGAGGTACATATGGTGCGTCATGCGGTGCATTGAGTCCGTAGCCTACTCAACAACCAGTGACGTACTCCCACATGGTGGTGTCTAGTCCCAGCCAGTAGATGTCTTTAGATATGAGTTCAGCTGTTCTAAGAGCTCCAAAGTTACCAGATTCAGGGGTACTGTGGAAAAGACTTATCACTTGATTGCATAGTGCTTCTGGCACATATATTCTCCCCTCAAAGATGACAGCACTTGCGCTGACTTTTAACAGCATGTCTGTGTCCTTATCCTTATATCCATCTTCCCCACCAGTTTTCCACAGGTCAGGGTAACCAATTTTCTTCTTCATGTCAGTCCCCAGTGGATCGGTATTCTGGGCATCCGTAAATGCTGGTAGGAGATCACTGACTGACTCAACAGTGGTGACCACCAGAGTTGCCAAGAGTCGTGCAGTAGGTCTTTCATAACCTTCTTCAAATGCAGGTTGTCATGATTGTGGGGACGGATTTGAGTGCGGTCATCACGTGGGTTGGTTTAGGGTTGTGCGCGGCGGAGCCGCATCACTTTAGTTCTTGTGTACGTGTCAATTAGACTTAGCGAGAGTCAGTGAGTTTAGGTCAATAGAGAGATTCAGGACATAGGACACCGGACACCGTACAACAGGTTATGAGCCCGGGCACTTCGCTGATTTGACGAACTCGACTCGGATTTAGATTTCGAATTGCGGCATCATCGACACGGTCTCGGAGGAGTACAGACAGACTCGACACGTGTACGGACGACAAGATGGCCGAATCGACAGCGATCACGATTAAGAAGTTTGATGGTACGGACTACAAGAGCTGGAGTTTGGAAATTGAAATACTCTTGGAGCAGAAGCAGGTTCTCGGCATTGTCGACGGTACAGAGGAAGCACCGGATGCGAAGGACGGGACAGAGTTTAAAGCATGGAAGAAGCAGCATGGGATCGCACGGTCGACCATTCTCCTCGCGATGGAGCGGTCATTGCAGCAGCAGTATGGCGTTCAGAAAGATGCAAAGGCGCTGTGGGATCAGCTGAAGGAGGACTACAAATCGAAGGTGAAGCTGAATGTTTGGGCTTTGCGAGACGAAATGTCAGCTGTGAAGTTGAGAGATTGCGAGAATGTGCAGGAGTACGCATCGAAGATCCAGGGGCATGTGAATGACTTCAACCTCTGCGCCGACAGTTCGACTGGTAGCGGTACGATGCCAAAGAGCGAGCACAGCTACTACCTGATGCAGGGTATACCAAAGGATGATGATTGGAGGTTTTTCACCCAGTTGATGTACGACAAAATCGACACCTTGGCCGACAAACCGGAGGAGATTGTCACGAAGATGAAAGCCCACGAAGCGCGATTACAGAAGGACGACGATTCGGAGGTGGCAGCCATGTTCTCAAAGACGCGGACGAAGAGCGAGAAGCGGAATTCAAAGCACTCTCGGAAGTCTCGGAAGTCCCGTGATAGCGGCAGTGAGAGTGATGGTAGCAGTTCGGGAAATGAGAAGCATGCGAGTCGCCGCAGGGATACTCAGGAGTGCTACAGATGCCATAAGAAAGGGCACATTGCACGGTATTGTCCAAGCACTGCACCGGTGGAGAGCGGAGCACCGACAGAGACAGCGGCAACGACGATGACGACGACATCAATTGAAAACTATTGGATGACAGTTACGAATCGAGAGAGCCCATCGAAGGAGAGCTGGTACTTGGATTGTGCCACAACTTCTCGCGTTTGCGGAGATCGGCGAAAGTTCGAACGGTACACAGAGTATACCAAGCGAGAAGAGCGGGAGATTCGTGACTTTGCTGGAAGGGTCGCAGGCAAGGCCATTGGATATGGAGACGTGCGATTGAGGCTTCGGCTGCCAGGATACCGCAGAAATCATGAAGTTGTTGTGAGAAACGTCTTGCATATCGAAGGAGCACACAACTCGCTGTCACAATCGCGGCTTATGGATCGGGGGTTGCAGATTGTTCCTGTCAATGGCTACGGAATCAAGATATACAACAAATCGCCGGCAGAGGACAGTGCTCGAGGTCAAGGTCGAGGAAATCTTGTGGGCGTGGCACGCCAGATTGGAGGGTTATTCCGGCTGGATGTGAAGTTTGCAGGAAAGAGATATCGAGCGAGAGGATGATTGCTTCGGAGGAGCTCCAGGCACGGTTGATTGTTTCGAAGGAATTCTGGGCTTGATTGTTTGGGAGGAGCTTCAGGCAAGCTCTATCTTTGTTTTTCTTTGGAGTTTAGCACTACGGTCGTGATACCGCCCTGGAGGAGTGTGGGGACGGATTTGAGTGCGGTCATCACGTGGGTTGGTTTAGGGTTGTGCGCGGCGGAGCCGCATCACTTTAGTTCTTGTGTACGTGTCAATTAGACTTAGCGAGAGTCAGTGAGTTTAGGTCAATAGAGAGATTCAGGACATAGGATACCGGACACCGTACAACAATGATGGTCAGTCTGCAGTGTACGTTCTTCCTTCCAAGTGTTGAATAATGAAGTTGTATGGTACCAGGATCTCAGCCCATCTCGCTTGTCTCCGGGAGAGGAATTTTGACATTTGAATATACTCGAGAACCTTGTGATGGCACCATATTAGTATGTTATGATTGGCTCACTCGAGATAGTGTTGCCATTGCCTGAAAGTCTCCACAATGGTAAATAGCACCAGATGATATGTGTCACGGTTCTGTTCATCACCGGACCATGATCCCCAGCGGAAGTTAACCTGTCCGAGAATGCAGAAATGATCGTACAGGTTGAGAATACCGGTGATTGCGAAGCAACTTTGGTCCATCTGGAGGATGGCAGGCAGTACCGGGTCGAAATGCTGGTTGATCGGTGCTTCGGAATATGACGTCTTGAGTTCCCGAAATGGGTGCGTAGCCTTTCGGGTCCATTCCCATGTTCTTGTTGATTTGTGTAGGCAGTCAGAGATTTGTGCAGTTACCTTGGGATATTTGCCGATGAATTGGCGGTAGAAGTTGGTGAAGCCTAGCAGCATGTGTACGTGTTGCATTGACTTGGGAGTAGCCAAGTCTTCGATGGTTGATATGCGATCTGATTGCATGCCGATCACGTTGGAATTGATGATAAATCTGAGGAACCTGATCTGTGAGGCTCCGAAATGGTACTTTTCGGGGTTGAGTACCTTGCTAGGATGATGTTCCCATTGTCTGTTGGTACCCTGCTGGCTGCTGCATCTGATCTCTGATAGCTTAAGTATTCCGGAACAAGGAGGTGGGGAAGAAGAAAGGGGTAATCTAGGAGGCCTTGTCGTTAACAGTTTACCCACAAAGGAGTCAAACCCAACCATCCAGTCACTCCCTTCGGGCCTCGGCGAGCCGGTAGCAGTCATTCAAGCGTCACTTCAGAAGGCCTCTTCTGCAGCAACTACCGCTGCTGCTCGCTGCTTGTCGTGTCCAGTGCTTGGGTCCTATCACCTGGTAAATTCAAGGTGATGTCTTCCAAAGTCGCTCCCAGCAGTCTTGCATTCCCCAATCCATAGCGCAAATACTGCGACGACATTGTGGCTAGCTAAAAGTTCGTCGAATGTAGTTGCTCCGAGTGTCTGAATATCTGGACCGCGCCCCAGGGGCTGGTCATTTTGTGTTTCTGAGACCTAAAATGACACTGCCGTACTCATTGGTGTCATTCCCTCTGGTCGACTCACCCTCAGCAATCGTAGGGAAGTCAATTGACGATAAGCCTAGTTGATGTCAAAAATTCTTGTGTGAAACAATGGTAAGCAATGTACTACATCCTACGTGCATTGGTACCACTACCATGTCTGATTTATGAACAAGTGTGCGATAGTCCAAATACTTGACAGTGATCCGCTTGTTCCGGCTGTCCTTTGCTTGTTGCATCACTCCTCCGTCCAGGCCGAGGGTGGTAATGTGTGCCGTCTGATGTGATATCCCGACTCACTTGAGCAGCCTGGGTGCCATAACTCTGGTGGTTACGCCTCAGTTGATAAGAGCTCCTAAGCATCGCATCTTACCATTGTGGTCGCGTATTTGTACTTTGTGAACTTGGCGATCTGAATCGGGTGTTTTAGTGGTGCATGGATATTTACTTAACATTCTTTCCCTCAGACTCTCAAGAATGACTCTTGATTTTAGTGAGATTTGGTGGTGCTGATTATCATCCAGAGTCACCATTTGTGCCTTCACCCACAATTTCTTCATTCCCAGCTGCGTCACGTCAAACCTTTCCCGCCACACTAGATCCTGGGTGATGTATGCTAGTTTTTTGCCTCCTGTTTATCAAAGGATATTTGGCATTTGACTTCCTGATTGCAACATTTGTCATCTATGTCTTCGTCTTTGCCATCTCCCAGGGCGAGACTATCTTGGTAGTTCAGTTGGGAGTATTTCGGGCATTGGAAGTGTGAATAACCTTCGTAGCCATACCGTAAGAATTACCCATTGGCCTGCCGCGATGCATAGACCTTCCCAGTTACTGATTGTGACGGAGCCAGACCATATCCGCCGCCGCCAAATGACCTATTGAGCTTGTTGGGCTTCGATGGATTCTCAGGTACGCCCTTCGTTTGTGGGATTGAAGGCCGGAAAATATGTTTTTTCCCCCCTGGACGAGATGACTAGCCCAGTGGTTTCTGTTGCTGCCTGTCATACTGTTTGAATTCAATTTCATCATCAGCTGCACAATTACCCAGTTCATTATTGGAATTGAACTTCCCATTGTCTTTCGTAAACGGTTTGAATTTTTGTAGTAGGTGGGCCTTGAAGCCCACCCAGACCATATCGTACAGCATTGGTTGGAACTGTACTTTATCGTACTTTGCTTATCTCCAATTCCGCAGTGGTCAATAGCTGTAAGCCTGTACTCTTTCGTGGGCATTGTAGTTGCCCTGCATATAGTTGGAGCATGATTTCGTAGCCACCTTGAGTGTCCGGTTCTTATCGCCTTACATCTTCTGTATTTCTGCAACGAAAAGGTCAAGATTGTTGAGGCATGGTTTGTTGTTCTTTTGTCAGTCTTGGCCCTGGGTATTTGTGTTGATCACAGTCAGCTTTTGCATATCACCATGGGTGTGACAGGGGCAGCATCCAAGGTGGTCTAGGGTATAGCGAACATTGTCCGTATCGTCATGAAACAGCAGTTTTTGAGTACGCAAGTTTGATCAAAGTAAGCCATGATAGGTTTCCAATTTTTGAGCACTGCTGCAATAGCGATTAGCCTCTGCCACCTGAAACTTGTCCTTCAGGTCTGAGGTCGATGATCCGCTTCATTCTAGTAGTTCGGTATTATGTTGGAAGAGTAATTCAATGATCTTTCGCTGTTGCTCCACCATCTCCTGAAGGTTGATCCTGGATGCTGCAGTTGGCTAGTCCTTATCATGACAGGACTCAGTAACTTCTGGAGTGTTGTCTGCATGATCGCTCTCTGCATCGGAAAGAGTGTTCTTGTCTTGCTCCATGATTCTATTTCCACGATTGAAGTCTTCTTCATTTTCCGCCTCCATTGGAACTCTTGGATTCCCTGATCCTAAGGTTATGTGACTAGCGAGGCCTCGAGTATCGCAACCGATCGATGTGCCAATCGTCTCTGAGCTCCCACGCTCATTGGCACTATGTAGTGGAAGTCTATTCGTCTGTTTGGGAGGCATTGAGTCGTTATTTGTTTCAATTTTTTGGTTCTGTAGCTATTGCAACACATATGGAAAAGGGGTAAAGTTGAAAATCCCTGAGCGAAAGGTATCCGGTGACTTAAAGACGGAGCATAGCGGGAGAGCATATGTGTTAGAGTCCGGCACAGTGAGAGAATAGCTATTACTTGTAGGGATATGGTTGCAAACGTGGTCAGAGTAATCGCATTTGTATGGATATGTGGTTACATTCACTGTAAGGATTATGATCCTCACAAGCAGTCTGTTTAAGCATGATGTTTACCCGGCTGGAAGTTGTACTGGCGTAGCCTCCCTAACCTGTTGTCTGACACATCACTGTTACAAACGCTGAGTGGTGTTTCCTACCTTCAGCACCTTGTCATAGTACATTTTGATGCTCTGCATTTTGATCCGATACTAGGTAAATTTGTACTCTTCCCGCGTCACAAACGCGTAGTAGGGATTGTTTTGTAGTTTCATCTCAGGGCAACCCTGAATGTCGGATTCCCATGACTCAGCAATATAGTGTGTCAGCTGAGTGCCGGCGCTGAGATCAGGTTCTGTCCGCAGCAGAGAAGGGGGTGGTGATTGATAGTCCGAGTCTGCGATGTTTTCAATTTGTTTGAGGTAGGTAAACGCATCCAAGTCGTCTACTGAATCTGTTCTAGAGTTGAATTCACAACTTTGAGTGTCTTAAACCAGTCGGGGCATGCTGCTAGTAGTCTGATTCTTCGGGTGTGGAACTTGACGGTATTTCGCATTGTTTAATTTGATATGTTTAAGTCGCCAGGCGTCGGAGATGAATTTCTTTTGACATGAAAATTCGAGGACATCGAAAGAGGTCATCTCTGCCATTGTCGACGACACATGGGTAGTGGAGTATACATTGCAGTAAGTGACAAAAGTTGGGGCTGGGCCTGCGCAGCCTGGTGTGGGTATAAGCTCATAATGCCTTCATCTAACTTCAGAGATTTATTGACCCTCAACACCATCAAAAGGACGTTCCTTACACTCCAGGAGTGACAAAAATGCTGCATATGCGTTGTCCCATAATACAATGAATAAAATGAAACCAATACAAAACCCAAATATAAAACAAACCATAAGATATCCAAAATCCTCGAAAGCAAGTAATAATCAATACCTGGGATAAAAGTAAACGAACAAAGAAACGACCTAGACTAGAACCCGACCCCAACCTGAATGCAACCGCCATCGCATTCTCTGCAATGAAACGACTTGTTCCCTTCTCGCATACCTAGCCATGCAGGCGCTCCCCAGTCAGAGGGAAAGTGAGTATAAGGAGACTAGGGAGACTGTCGCCACCGGTCGATTTTCTGCGCAACTGCTCATCCACATGTACATCTGAGCTGTTTCCGGCTGCCTCAGCTTCTCGCACAGTTGTCACTCCCAGGCATGGGTTTTGTAATATCACAATCCCCAACAACTGAAGCCCAATGAGGCAATGAGTATCCGTAGTTGGTGGTGGTGGGCAAGGCTTCTGAGTTTGTGCCAATGGGGCGGGCGCCGGAGGTTGCGGCCGTGGGGTATGGTCTCATATCTTCTGGCTTTGCTCAGGTTGCATGATTAGTTGATCGGCTACCCTGGTATCTACATTGTGTGCATTTGTATTTACAATCTCTCCCTGGCCAATCGCCCAAGGTTTCTTGCAATCATCCTCATCTGCATCCTCCTTCTCATCCTCATCCTCCTCCTCCTCATCTTCCTCCTCTTCATTCTCCTCTTCTTCATCTTCCTCCTCTACTTTATCACCATCTCTGATCGACATTGCTGTCTAAAACAATGGCTTAGGGTGGGTCCACTTCATCCTCCATGCGTATATCAACATCAGAAATGTATTCTGAGTCATATTCGCCATCCAACTCCTCGGCAGGGTCGGTCTCATCATCTGGGGATATCTACATGGTGGGCAATGGTTCTGGCTCTCAATAAACCAGCTATAGTTAGCCCTCCGTGTCTGAGTCTGTCTCATACCCATGCCTTCTATATATGCAGAGCAACGGCATGAGCTTAATCATTTCCCCCTGGGGTGTGTTTAACAATACCTTTCCATTTACCGATCCCCTTCCCCTTATCCTTCCATTCCTCAGTTGCCTTCCACTTCCCCTTCTCTTTCTACTTCCAGTGTTCAGTTGCTGTCATTTTCCCTGTCCTCTCGTTTGTTCCCTTCCCTTTTCCACTCCCTTTCTCACTACGTTGCATGTGCTCCCCACCCTCCCTGTCATCATTGTGATTGCTGACACCAGGATGGCTCATTCCACAGCTCGGAGCTCCGGGATCCGCCCAGTTCTTATCATCATCATCCTTGTTGATTATCTCATCTAAATTCAGTGGTAAAATGGCCGAAGGTCGCCTAGCTTGTACTGGCAGCTGCATGGTAGTGAGATCTTTGCACCAAGATCATCGCTACTGTACCAAGAGAAACCATCACTGGTGGATTCAACAATCCCTGTCGTGGTTGTCTGCAGAGTGGAGTAATCAACTTGATCCCGAATGATGCAGGGGTTCTCCCACCTCCAATTGTTCAATTGATCATTGGTTGTGTCAAACATTTGACCCATATATGAGCGGAAGGCTGGCCACCACTCCTGGAAAGGTGAACGCCTGCTCCTGGGTTGTGGCCACATCAGCAGGAAATGTGAAAAGTGGCGAGTCCTGACTGGATGAAGAAAGAATATATCATAACAAATGTTCTATGCCCTCTCATCCTTGACGCCGCAAACATTGAATATCTATATGAGTTCATATATGGCTTTGAAGAGGAATCACTTTACGCGGTCATGATCCAATGACACACATTGGTTCATAATCGATGTTGGCATCATTGCCCTGGCAGTTCCCTTCTCGTTTCCTTCACGGCTGCACATTAGTGCCATTCATGTGAGTTGAAAATGAATCTACATCCAAGGGGTTATTATTGTGATTCTGTTGCATGTAGTGTTAGCAACACTTCCGGACCACCGCTTCGGGTCCTGGTTCAGTTCAGAACTGAACCGTTACACAATATGCTTTCCCGGTTGTCAACAAATTTAAACTGTCAATTAGGTAACAATTCGATGGACAGATTCCAACCCGTCTGAATTTGGCGGGTTATCAGTAGGTTGTCCGGAGGGTACATTTGTACATTCATATAATGCTCTTGCTTTTGCTGTTCGATAACTTTATTTGATCAAAATCGCACAAATAACATTGAATAATCCCGTTTTAAATACTTTTCAGGTTGTGACATTGCCTATTTTGGAATCAATGTTTTTCCTTTTGTGTGTTATATTTAACAGTACTAAGGCGGTCAATAGTACTGTTATGAACTTATACATTTGCGCGACGCCTTGATTACACACTATACAGGAGCAAATATGGTTAACACTCAGTTGACGATCATTGTCAGAATGGGGCAATGACCCTGTGGCTTTCTGTTTAACCTACCAAGGCACTCAATACTCCCATTACACCAAGCCACAAATAGATCACTTTGTAATTACGTTCCTTAGACAACTAAAAATCATTGACACTTGCTTGGCACTCATTCTCACGATGTGGTAACGAATAGCTCTGGCACTGTTTTGGCTGAAAAGGCCGCCAATACATTGTATATGAAGTAATACTATAAATCAACACTTTGATAACCCAAGAGACAGACGCAAAAATCAATAATGCACGGTTGACGGTCATTTTGAGAATAGCGCAGTGACTGTGTCGCTTCCTCTTCTGCCTATAAAGGCTGCGAATCGAATGGTTACACTAAATCGCTATTTAATCACTTCACAATAACCATACTTAGGTGTCCAAAAATTGATCACGCTCTGTTGACACTCATTTTCAGATTGGGGCAGTGACCATGTTGGTGACTGTTTTGTCCAGAAAGGCTGCCAATACAATGGTTATGCTAAATTGCGATGAAATCACTTTACAAATACCATACATACAAGATTGAAAATTATTGACCCTCCGTTGATGCTCATCTTCAGACTGGGGAAGTGACCCTGTCGCATGCTATTTGACATATAAAGGTGGCCAATACAACGGTTATGCTGAATAACAATGAAATCACTTTACAATTACTATACTTATAATACCAAGAATCATTGAGGCTCTGTTGACACTTATTTTGTCATGGGCGAATCTGCAACACGCAATCACTTGATTTTGCATAGTCTATTGTTCACATTGTTTTGGTAGCCTGTCTAGCGTTTTCATTTACCTTCTTCTTGATCAGTACATTGTGCTTTAATAATACATAAAAATATATCCTTTGAAATATACCGTACAGTGTCCGCTAATTGAATAGAATAATATACTCCAAAATCCCATTCCTTTCGATCAATGCTAGTCATCACTGCCAGGTTCGCTCCATAGGCTGCTGTGGTCTTCAAAATGAATGTTAACTGCATTACCACAGAGCAGACAGTGTACTAAGCAGCAGCTGTTCCTTCATCTTTCAACATATCTGGATAAAATCTCCACCATTTTGGCTATCCTGGGCAGATGCGTTCAGAGGAAATGATTCAGCACATGGAAGAGATATATGTGAATAGCCATATCCTGCCAGCAACTTGATGATAAGGGAACATTGAGAATCGGCATTGTTACCGGTTAGTGCAAGTGGCGTTCCGGGCACAGGTGGTGTATCGGGCAAAGGTGACATTGGCCCTGGTGTCGTCTGGCTGCATCGCTCGGGTGGTGGTGCACCTGTTCCTTTCCATCTCTAGTGTGTCTGCTGATTCTTTGCGCTGCCATTGTGGCAATGAAGGGATCCATCTGGTGTATTTTGGCGAAGCATCACCAGGTGTCTTTTTATCGCAGCTTTCAGCTTTTTATGCCCTAGAAAGTCAACAACCAGCATCTTCTCTTCTCAGACTTCGGCTCGACGTGTCTTTATTGGATACTGTTTTTCCTGTACTGCAGTACTCAAAAATCCGCCTTTGGCCATTTTGGCCCTATTCAACGACAGGAGCATGTCCGACTGTTCCAGCTGTATACGACCTCCTTGCCTTGCCATAGGAGCAGACACGTTGAAAACCTACAAGAAATTTGTTGCTGCTTGTCACAATGAGATTTGGCTAGTACCTCAACCATATACTCTTCAGCAGTCTTACATAAAGTAATTAAACCCTGCCTGGTCCACTCCCGGGGATGTGTATCAAGAAATTCATACACAAAATTCCCAGAGCCAAAAGCATCATCATGTTGTATTTCCCAGGCTGTATTGCCAAATGCCTTTGACAACCACGGAGGTTTCCCGTGCAGGGCAGCGATAAATTTGTAACGTAGCTCTCTACGTACACCCACTGGACGTTATACGGTTATTTGACAACAGTTCACCACGGTCTGGATTTACTCACATCCAATTGCATGCTACTTCCTATACTTCCTGCTTCCTGGTTTACGGACGATTTTTAAATGTACCTCCTGGGTCATACGTTTGGTGGCTGCATTGGTTATGTGGCAGTGGTCTAACTGGTGTCTCCTTCCTGGCTGTGTGCGATTGTGTGACATATCGGTCGAAACACCGGTCGTTTGGATCGATTCTGATCCGGTCACCCCTCGCTGAGGTGTTTGTGTATTCATCATTTTGTGGTGTGGAATAGGAGAGGAAGATGATAACAAAAAGAAGTGGGAAGTCCTGAGGAATATGTAGTTAGGTTCATGTCAAAATGGCATAAGTAGCAGCTAGGTTGTACATTATACTCATGATGAATCCTGCTGCATATGCCTCCAAGTTGCAGGGGTTTCTTACAGTCCCACGACTCACAATGTGTTGGTCCAATGTTGTCAGTTGGTTAACAGGGATAAATCGCGGTGTACGGCAGCCAAAATCACATGATTTTCAGGTATATATCGGATATTGTTCGAGGATAAGGAGGTCTGCTGATGTTTGTCATACAAAATCGCCTGGATAATACATGAAACTGACACTAAACATCATGTCATGTTGTACGGTTAGCCTAACTATTCCTGCTTTATTGACAGTCACAAACCAGATTTGACTGTGTTCAAGATAATTTAATGTACCAACCTTGACCTAAAAGATATACCTTGCCTCCATAATGCCCATATTTTGCAACATCCAACATCTCACCCAACAACGAAGTCAAAGAAATCTACAATGATTAATGCTCCGAACAACAACATGTCGCCACTTCCGGTAACCAAATAATGGAAATTGACAAAGCATTCCAGAACACAACGTCATCAAACAAATTAGAGCAAGAGCGGGTTCAACGCATAAACAGTCTGCGCGGTTGGAGTATTGCGTAGCTTGCAATCCAACATCAAGCTTGCGGATGTAAAACAACGAGATAAAGTCATCTTAGGCAGTGAAGAGATAGAGAAATGTATCGAGGATTATGTTAAGAGAGTGACCGCTGGGGCAAGACAGCGAGCTGACGGTTCAGAGGCAGCGATCAGGCAGGAGAAGAAAGATATGGCGATCGCTGGAAACGTGGGATTGACAACCAGTGAACCTGAGAAAACATTTCCTGAGATAGTGGTTGCTATCGAACACAGTCTGAGCAATATTGCACATTCCGACCATGTGGAAGATGAGAATGATCAAGAGACAGTGCAGCGCAAGCTGAGCGAAGATGATGAACCCGGCTGTGTGATGGACACAATATCCAAAACGGTTCAGCAGCACGTACAGAGGTTCCGGTTGAAGCACATGAAGCTTGATGAATTGACACAACCGTGATGCAGAGACGCAGCCTATTACTTCCATGAAAGATACAAGAAGTACTGCATATCCGAATTGAGGGTTCTGGCTGTCCTCAATCCTCAAATGAATCAAGATGTTGTTGCACTTGCTCTCACAACATTTGGAGAGCTTGTGGAGTGTCTTGATATTGTCCCTGGAATGTCACAAATGCCGCATGGGACTTCTCGATCAGGAAGTAGTAATATGAGGCTACGGTCTGGGAAGCCTCAGTCGGACACTTGTATACCCAGTGTTGTGCCTGCCATACAGATGAATTCATCACCTATGCTGATTGTAAAGCCGGCTGAGCCCATAAGCTTTTACACCTGCATATAGCCTCCTCAGCTAATCACCATATAGATATCAGATTCGGACGAACAGATGGTCAATGCTCCTGCTTCAGTTGAGGAATAGATAAGTAAATTGACATTTTTAACGTCATATCTCGGTGAAAAGAGATTTGTGTACCAATTTCGGTAAGTTTCAGCTTGATCATGATTTTAGTGACCAAACTGTGAGACATGATAATTCATCTATGCATGTGCAGGGGTCTAACGCACTATGCGAAACTTCAGCAATCCAAATCGTGTTACAAGACGGCCGATTAGTTCCATTTTTGTTTGCCAATTAGTGTTAATTGATATAGCAAAAGCAAAATTAGTGACAAAATATACTAACAAATTTTAAGGGGGTGATGACATATGTGTCATAGGAGGAGCAGTCAGTGCTCCATACGAATCTGTCTGCATGACAACCGTCAGGTGGTATTTGTTTACAGATCCAACTGCATTACTGTTGGCACAGGGCCTGGGGCACATAGTTCAGATAAGGTCATGGCTCTAGTAGTAGGGAGACGTCTAGGGATATCCGGGGTGGAGTGGAAGGAATTGTGTTACCGAAGGCCAGAGACGTTGGGAGACAGGGAGGATGGGGTAAGATGGTGGCAGTATAATGTGTTATGATAAGGAAGTGGCCTGAGGGATTGCGACATCAGACAATATGGTGTGGTCGTATTAATAAGGAGTTATGTTGATGGAGTGTATAATCAAGAAATGAGATTTGGATGGTACATCGAGACATGAGGAATGATTCAATGGTGACAAACAAACTTTATATAAAGCGAGTGGTATTGGCGTTGGAAGGTTTCGATTTCTTCTCTCTGTACTTGTTCCTATGTATAGCGAAGCAAGTTACGACTTTGAAACAGCTCCGACTCCTGTCTTGTATTGACTCCCTCGAAAAAGACATGGAGCCTTGTGTCTTGTTTTCCAATATCACATAATTGTCACAAAGATCACCTTCATCTGACCCCACCCTTTATACTAGAATGAGTCCTACCCCAATGTACCTGATATTGAATGTGCCTACATCCCTCGACTGGGTGTAAGTATTGTACCAAACCTTGTTCTGAGTCTTGTTGGGTTTACCTAGCGAACCATAGTTAAATACATGTTTGTGACGATTGCGTCAACGAGTTATTATGACTTACCAGATTTGATATCCGTCAGTACTCTCACAGAACAGCATATTCGAATGCAGAAGTATGACATTAACTGTACCCCACAAATAAATTGGTTTAACCTTGCCGGAACCCCTTGCCTTGTTTTTGAGCCCTAACCTTTCACCCCTTCGATAGTATCGATGCGATACTTGCCAGAACCTTCAAGGAAGAACCCCTCGAAGCATATTTTTGGGAACACTCGACTCTCCCATCTCCTTGGAATATTTATTGGACAGACGCAGCCAGAGAAGACAGTGGAATTGATATCGACGACCCTTTATTTGGTCCACATTGAACTACATATTCAGGAGCGCACTCTGGGTTTCCCTGTGATCGGAAATGACCCTGTAATATTCAACGACAGAATTGTGCAGGAACCCACTCGACCATTGGACATGCAGCAGCAGCACCAACAACAACAAGTACGTTCATTAGTATTCCGCTGATTGTTGTAGTACCTTCGACCCCGACTCCCTCCGAAATCGACGGATACCATTGACACCAGTAGATGTGCTTGATCCTCTGCGGTGTGAGGATCAACGGAACAGCGAGTGGCTCAGGTGTCTCACGAGGATCAGGTGATCATCGTGGCACTCATCGATCCACAGAGGGATGGAATTTAATTTGAGGAGTTAAATGAAGCGTTCGCAACAACCCAAGAGGTCCTGATGAGTATGGAACAATACTCACAGCCAATCCGAGAAGTACAGATGGTGTGCGACCATGCACATCAAGTCATCGATCTACAATGACAGATCACAGACCTTCAGACTAAGCAGTTGCTACCGCCACAGTGCGAACATACCGAGAGAGGGTAACATATACCGCCTCTGACAAAGGAACAGGATGAGGCCAGAAGGAGACCCGGAGCGGTAGCAACAGACGAGGAGCTACTGGAGGAACTGGAGGTAATAACTTCGGATGCACCGCAGTCTGTAGAAGAAGTCCGCAGTTCGACGATGCAGTTAGCGAATGCCTTGATGTTAGCAGCCATAGCGGCCGCAGCTGTTCCCCAGGCTGCGGATGACAGAGACCATAAATTTCGTGACTCCCCAAAGTGTTCGGGGTCGCATCGAAAGTAGTTGACAGGCTGAATTGCTCAACTCCGGATGGTCATATGACACACACCTGCCCGCTTTCCCAATGAACAGTCAAAGAGGCGGTATGCATTCAACAGTTTGAGGGTAGTATCCGTATGCCAGATCCTGCCACCCGTCCGGGAGGATGGAACAATATGGCTGGGAGACATACCAGCTTGTATACAACTGCTGGGAGCAGCTGATGGGGACCCCGATTGAGTAGCCACTGCCGAATGAATGATGCGGGATAGTAATCAAAAGAACTAACAGTTCTCGCAGTACTACACTGAGTTTCAAGTTGTAGTGGCCGACCTGGATTAGAATCCACCGGCCCTACGAAACGTTCATAGAATGGGGTTGTCCAAAGAAATGAAGGACTCCTTCACCTATTGCGATACGTCTGAAAAGCTTCCTGCGTTGGTAATGGTGTGCCAGAAACTATACAACCAGATTTGTCAATGATGAGGGGAGAAAGAAGCACAGAACAAAGGAGGAGAGGTATGTTTCGCTTCGCACAGGCCTGGTCCCTCCCCGAAAGCTCCCAAAACGGCTCCTGCAGGAACTGTTATGCGATATACTGGACCCGCACCTATGGATCTCATTGCAGGCAGGAGCAAGATCTTGGCAGAAGAGAGGGAAAAATGATTTACAGATGGGAGGTGTTTGGATTGTGGTGGGTTTAACCACAGGGCGGCAGAATGTGCGGCAAAGAAGAAGGCTCAGACATTCACGGCAGCGGGAGCAGAAGTTAAGGAAGTAGGAAGAAAAGAAGATTCCGAGGAATTGGGAAAACGTTTGGTCAACCTAAGCAGGGTGGCACTTTGGTTGACTGAAAAAGTTTTGTTTTAAATGCTTTCAAATAGTTTCGAATTTCCCAATTATCAGTTAGCAAGGTGGAGGTATTAGAAGGATCAATGGAAGGAAAGCATTTAGTTATAACCTGCACATTGACCGTGAATAACCAAGAGATACCTACACATGCACCAATTGATTGCGGAGCTACAGGCATTGCATTTACGGATCATGATTTTGTTCGCCATCATCAGATACACCTTCACGAACAGAAGGAATTGAAGCAGGTTGAGGTGATTGACGGAAGACCAATTGAGTCAGGAGATATTACGCACATTGCGACAGTCCGCATGAAGATACAAGACCACGAAGAACTACTGCCCATGTTTATTACGAAGTTGAGTCATTATCCAATTGTCCTTGGAATCCCCTGGTTACGATTGCATGATGTAGCGTCGAATACCGTTACCTTTGGATACCAGTACTGCACTACACACTGCCATGATGCAACAGTAACTGTTGAGGGAGTAACAGAAGAACCTCCGGAACCAGTATATCAAGTTAAAGATATATTTGAGCCATAACTATGACCACAGAGGCCATTTCGAGGAATCATTATTACGCTCAATGGATCATCCTTCTTCCGGAAAGGTAGGAAAGGAAGATTCACGATATTTAAGGCATCGCTTTATGATATCATCAAGGTTATTGAGTTGAAGGATCTGAAGGAATGCCCCCTGGAGGAGATTGTTCCCAAACAGTATCATGAGTTCTTCCACTGTTCAGCAAAGTATTGGCTGATCGATTATGACCGCATCGACTGAGGGTTGATCATGAAGTACTGTGAAAGCATGGGGAAACTTCCTCCTAGGGGCCGTTATATTCAATGTTTAGAATGGAGCTGGCGGTTTTAAAGTAATGGCTTGAGAAGAATATATTGAAGGGGTTTATTTGAGAATCATCACCACCATTTGCAGCGCCAGTACTGTTCGCAAAGAAACCTGATGGTAGTTTACCATTATGTATTGAGTATCCGGATATCAACCGTAGAACGATAAAGAATGGGTATCATTTTCCCTTAATAAAGGAAACATTGAACCTTTTAGTGAAATCCAAGCTGTATACCAAGCTGGATGTGCGAGGGGCGTATATTGTGCTTCGAGTCAATATGGAGAATGAACTTAAATTGGCCTTTCGAACGAGGTATGGACTGTTTGAACCGACAGTAATGCAATTTGGAACCACCCATGAAACAGCAGATTTTCAAGGCTATATCAATAATGCCATAAGGGAGGCTTGAGATGATTTTGCATCAGCCTACTTGGATAATGTCATGATATATAGTGATTCTGGGAAGGAACATGTTGGCCATGTTAAATGGATCATGCAGCGATTGCTGGAAGCAGGACTGTATTTAAACTCTGAGAAATGTTAATTTCATAAAGAAACAGTCAGGTACTTGGGGTTGATTATATCAACAAAGGGAATCACTATAGACGAAGATAAGGGGAAACCGTAAGTAATTGGAGCCAGGGGAAGAAGACCAAGAATGGACGACTGAATAACCTCTTCAAAGTACAATAATTGCTCGGATTCTGCAATTATTACCGACGATGTATCGCAAAGTATTCTGAGAAAACGGAACTGCATTGCAGGATAACGAAAAATGATGAACCATTTGTATGGGCATCAGAGGATCAGCTGGCCATTGAAACGATGATTACCGCATGGACAATGGCACCGGCACTCCGCCATTTTGATCATGAGAGGGAAGTGATTAATGACAGAGATGCTTCTGATTATGGGTCTGCAGGAGTGTTATCCCAACCAGACGATAAGGGAGTATTACATCCTGTAGTATATTTCTCGAAGAAGTATACATCTGTGGAGTGCAATTACACTATATATCATCAGGAGCTAATGGCGTTTATAAAGGCACTCAAATGAATGGTGACCTGAGTGCAAGATCGCCGCATATACGTTAAAGCTGAGAACTGACCACAAGGACCCCGAAGAGCTCATGACAAAGAAGAGTCTAAATCCGAAACAGGCTCAGTGGTCAGAGTTTTTAACAAGCTTTGATCATCGGTTAGTATATAGACCAGGGAAATCAAATGGGAAACCGGATGCATTGACAAGGAGGCCGGGACACCTCTCCGCACAGCAGTATGAAAGATTAAAAATTATGGAACAGTTGGTTGTAAAGATGCGGAACGTACCGGAACAATTGTGTTTGTTGGCAGGCAGCCCGCCCGCCCGAGGCTGTCCCTCTATTTCCGTGATTATAACAGAAGCATATGAAACTGATCCCCTGCCAGGGAAAATACTGGAAGCTATAGGCACGAATGGTAGCTTGAACGATATTACCATAGCGGAAGGTATGGAACAGATGGGAAAATTTTGTATTGAGGGAAGTGTTACGTTCCGGAGGATGATCAATTACCGTTACGATCGATACAGGAACATCATAATGGAGCACTCGACAGACACCCGGATAAGGGCTAAGATGTTTGAACTCCTGAACAGACGGTATGACTGGAAGTACAAAGCGGAGACAGGTGAATCAGTATGTACTGCATAGCCATGGTTGTCAACGATCCCGGAGGTCTCAACATTCGATGTTTGTTCTCCTCCAACCATTTCCAATTCGCAAGGAACAGTGGGAGGATATTTCGATGGATTTTGTGCTAAGGTTACCAAAGTGCGAAGGATTGGATGCAATTTGGTTGGTAGTGGATAGGCTCTCAAAAATGCGACATTTTATTCCTTGCCACAGTACAATTGATGCTATAGAGATGGCTAGGTTGTTCTTACGAGATATTGTACGCCTGCACGGGCTACCAGTAACAATCATTTCGGATTGAGGTCATCACTTCGCATCAACCTTCTTGGGCCGATATGTAATTCTTTTGGGATTGATTGACGAATGTCAACAGCATTTCATCCCCAAATGGATGGCCAAACAGAATCAAAGAATGCCAGTATGGGACAGTATCTGCGAGTGTTCATTAATCAACAACAGGATGATTGGGTACAGTGGCTGCCGCTGGCTGAATTTGCTGCAAATAATGTAATATCAGAGACAACTAAGTGTACCGCTTTCTTTGCTTGTCAAGTAATGGATCCCCAGATGCCGTTGGCAGGAGAACCAACAAAGAAACATCATTATCGACGTGTCAATGCTGATCAGGTCCAAGTCACGGTACAATATATCCATGAGCACCACCCGGTAGAGATAAGATGAACTCAGGCAGTGCCGGAAGAAGTGGGAAATTGAGGACAGATTTCTGCTCGAAATCTACAGGAAGGAACGCAGGTTTGGTCGGATGCTCGACCTATACGAACTACCCGACCTTCCCGGCAGTTGGATAGGAAGAGGCTCCGACTGTTTAAGGTTCTTCGCCCGATATCTCCATCTGCCTATTAGTTAGAATTGCCTGCATCTATATGAATCCATCGAGTTCAACCTGTTTCGGATTTGGACCCGGTGGTGGAGGATCCCCTTGTTGGACAACGAATTGAGCCCCCTCCACCAGTGGAAGTTGATGGTGAAGATGAGTACCAGGTAGCTAGTGTTGAGGGTAGTAGGATGTACCGGAATCAATTACAGTATCTGATACAGTCCACTGGGTATGATTCCCTGACTTGGGAGCCTGCAAAGTTCGTGGATGGCCTACAGGCGGTAGAGGAATTTCATCAACGGTTCCAATAAAAGCCAGGACCATTGGAGAATGTTCTCGGAGGACCTCGAACCTAGGAAGGGGATACTGTCACGGCTCCAGTAGTAGGAAGACATTGAGGGATATCCGGTGTGCAGTGGATGGCAATGTGTTACGGAAGGACGGAGACATTGGGAGACACTGAGAATGGGGAAAGATGGTGGCAGTATAATATATTATGATAAGGAAGTGGCCTGATGTGTTGCGAAGTCGGATGATATGGCGTTGTTGTAATGATAAAGAGTTATGTTGATGGTGTGTAAGATCATGGGATCGGATTCGGATGGTATATCGAGACATAAGGAATGATTCAACGGTCGCAGACAAACTGTTTATAATGATAGTGTTGTTGGCATTGGAGGGTTTCCTTTTCATCTCTGTTTACTTGTTCTCTTGTATAGCAATGCACGTTACGACTTGGAAACAGCTCCGACTCCTGGCTTGTCTTGAGTCCCTCGAAACTGACATGGAGCTTTTTGTCTTGTTTTCCGATATCACATTATCGTCATCAATGTCACCTCCATCCGACCCCGCCCATTACAGATAGTTGCTAATTGCTTACAGTACGTCATGAAAAACAAGGAGAAGGTGGTGGATGGGGAACGGTGAGGAAGTCGAGCAATATCAATCGAAAATCAGTGAAATAATCAACATGCCGGTAATTGCCGGGCATATGTGCAGGACTGCTATAGGGCCATGTTATCTGTCACTCACATAACGTGCATGGAGATTGATCAGAAATCGAGAAGTGACAAAGCTTCTGGATGCAAAAGAAAATAATTAGAAAGGCAATACCAGATGTTAATAACCAGTATACAATTTGTTGCATATGTTGATTGAGTGTCGGAATGCTGTTTGCCGTTTCCCCATTCTAAAAATAAGCATCAATGGAATGTAAACGATTTTCCGTCTTTCACTTTTGACAATCAATGTGCTGCATTGTCACATCACTCGAAAGTAAATGCATTGATCTGCGTTATAGTCAAAACGGTAATTGGCACACTCATTGCCTCATCGACGAAATCTGCGTTAACAGAGGATCAACGATCATTGGCTATGCATCTCGGAAAATCCAACTTTGATGCGGTGACATTAATCTATAATCGAACTCTCACCCACATTTCTAGGCGAAAGCGCTTCCGAAAATATCACAATCTTGTCCTAAAAATTAGCATCAACAGCGAGTCAAAGATTGTTAGCCTTGCTTCCAGGATAATGCTAAAGTTGAGCGGCAATATTGACCAATATTCGTTATACTGATCGCCTTTCGAGTCAAAAATGATTTTCACTACATCATTACCATGTGCTAAAAATGAGTGTCAATGGTGTGTCAACGATCGTTGGCCTTGAATCGTGGAAAATGCTAGGGCTATGTGGCGTCATCAACCCATAATCGAATGAACAGCCTCCTTTGTAAGCACAAAGGCGTGCGACAACATCTCTACTGAGCCCTAAAGTTCAGCGTCAACAGAGGGTCAACAATTGTTGGGCATGCATCACGCAGAATGCTAGTGTTGTGCGGCGACATCAACCCATGATCGAATCATTTGATGTCTTTCTAGTCAGAATTGTCTGTCATAAGATAGCTACTGTGTTCCAAATCTGAGCCTCAACGGAGTGTCAACAGACCGTCAACGGAGTGTCAACAGACCGTCAACAGAGTGTCAACAGAGCGTCAACAGAGCGTCAACAGAGCGTCAACAGAGCGTCAACAGAGCGTCAACAGAGCGTCAACAGAGCGTCAACAGAGCGTCAACAGAGCGTCAACAGAGCGTCAA
>Ga0307514_10000889_pt1 | contig 46604 bp, 46 predicted proteins | sample 16_EM_MG_FD_203088 | JGI IMG/M metagenome (GOLD analysis project Ga0307514, IMG submission 203088) | Populus trichocarpa ectomycorrhiza microbial communities from riparian zone in the Pacific Northwest, United States - 16_EM | ecosystem: Host-associated > Plants > Roots > Unclassified | place...
GACTCTTGTCTTGTCTTGATTCCCTCGAAACGAACCTCGAGCCTCTTGCCCCGCTTTCAGTATAACATTAGTGTTACCAATATCACCTACGCCCGACCCCGCCCGTTACAGATCGAGAGGGTTTGGAGCGGTAGGAGTAGTAGTTGATCAGGATGCTGCCGGTGCAGTAGGAGGGCGAGGGATAATTTTTGAGCCGCCAACCACTCGCCAGACATTCAGATGCTTCAGGAGGTCTTTAGCCTCTATAGCCCACGTTCGGTAGTTGTGCTCATTGAGTTTGGAGATGGAGGTCGAGATTGACATGATGGAGATGATGGAGGAGGAGATGATGGAGGATCAGGGGTGAACAATAAAAATTCTACTAATAGTTATCGATTCCAGTCTCAAAGTGGAAGAGGAGGAATGATGAAAACTCTACTAATTGATGTCGATCCACAGGGCAGCGGAAATTCAGATACAGCAGACACACCACAACAAAGAACAGATTACTATCTTTCTTAAAAGTATGCTTGTGATAAGAACTTGAAGCCCGGGCTCATAACCTGATGAGATAATCAAATGAGTGTGAGAGAGATGATGATTGATTGAACTGTCTATCATACAAAGAGAGAGAGAAGATAGACCTATATATATAAAGAAAGAAATTATCTCAATCACTACATGCGAATCAATAAGAGAAACCACTAAGCAAAAGTACTAAGAGAAAAATACTAATCAAGCCCGAGGCTCGCGGAGAAATAGCATCTGCATGAAGCCCGAGGTTGGCAGAGTAATAGCCTCCGCACCAAGCCCGAGGTTGGCGGAGATATAGTCTCCGCACCAAGCCCGAGGTTAGCTGAGAAATAGTCTCCGTACCACGGCCGCTCAATCTCGTGCATGCCTTAGTCTCAAATAGCCTGCGGGCTAAATCCCTTAGTCAACAAAATGACCCACTAATTTAAGTCTGCAAGTTGCACTCTGACAACACAGTGTAATATACATAAAATGTGTATAACTCTACCTCCTTTCACATCCCAGGTTGACATTCATGATATTTTTAATATTGGGTGAGTAATTGTGGTCCGTGGATTGATATCTTCATTGTAATGTTTTTTCACAGGAGGATGTGGAGAATTTGCAAGTGAGTAAATTGGCCACTGGGAAGTGAAATAGGACCTATTTGTACATGATTCATCCCTAGAACATGCTGTGATCAGAGGAAAACTTGGTGACATCATTGGATTTCAAATAATTCAAATCGCTGAACTGAACTATTCTTTTCACCTGATATTAATTGTTCCAGCCATAGAAACAGTATCAACCTACCGGGACTTCAAGTCACATACTAGTGGGCTTGTGACCTGTACACCGGGTATACTGTACAAGTTGGAGTTGGGTGTTCACAGAGTAGTGGAAGCATCCATACCATATCACAACTGATTATATTGGCAGCGACAGTCCGCCAGGGGATGGTGGTGCACAGAATTACTGGGATAACGGAGGTGGTCTGGGTGATTGGGAGAATACATATTCAGAAGACTATGCAGTAGATAGGTACACCAAGAAAAATGCCATTACGTGGTGAATACCTTATAGTCAAGCAGTATCTGAGATCATCATTGATTGTTGAAAGTAATTCTCCAGAAGCAGCAATGATACATGGTTGAATGATCTCAGTACATAAGACAAGACATTGGAATGTACATATGCGAAACACTTATCTGACAATAACATAACCATGTGTGTCAATCAAGTGAATAATAGTGGACTTACACTTGAGCGGCGGTTCGATCAATTAGTGACGATTACAGTCGCACTAGAGTATTCCTATATGATAATGCAATTATGTCACCATAACTGGGGAGTGAAAAACATCCAGCAGTGGACCTAATTTTGAGCCAGATTGACTATATCTTATCTAGCGGGACAACCCGTAGATAAGTTGTGATTACCCAGAATTATGTGTACCACTTATGGTAGGCAATTTCTTGACCTCATATATTCCTTGGCATTGTAAAGGCACGTACGCTTGCGCTCGACTACGTAGGCTTACGTACGGTAATTGAGTGGATCATGGTTGCACACGTGAACTCGAGTGATTGTAGGTGTAAATGTATAGGTAAGATTATCGCTAGAGATCTAAGGCTCGTGGCGAGCCGACTATATCATACGGGCGTTACCCGGCCCTGGACACGTCACGTGCCGTGCCGTTACAGGCATTGGGAAACGCCTCGATAGACCATGGTCTAAAAGTGGCAGGCAGCTGCCGGCATGCTAGGTAGTAATAAATTTGCAATTACTTACTTCGGGCTGGACTCCGACAGTTCAATATGAACCCATACTTATCAGTATGGGTTGGTATTGCATGGCTATCATTTTCTGGTCCGACAGCAAAGATTATCTCTATCCGCCCGCATTTCAGAATTCCCATGATGGGGCGCTTGTTCTGTCAGAATTTTTAAATATGCGGCAGTACTGACCTGTACGGGGCCACATCAGCAACAACCCTAGTTTCTGTCTGAAACACCCAGGTGGTCCGGACAGCTCTGATGGCCCTGACGGAACCTCGTACCCTCTGACGAAGAATTAGACCATTCCTATCACCACAGCAACGGGTTGCATTGCATATTGGCCTCCCTTACTATGCACCTGGTAATCACACCATCCAAACGACAGGTGTGTTACACTCTTCGCAGGGGCTGCAGTTATGCTGTAGCCGTTCACTCAATGCCTAGCGATTTTTATGCCTTTCTTCGGCCGATAGCCAGATTTTGCCTCTCTCCTATTGCTATATATCGGATGCCGCACCCGCCCCATCTATGTTTAGCTTTGAAATGTTGTCACATATTGCATTGCAGTCTTTGCGTCAGATACCTCACTTGCCGTTGCATTTGCTTCGCCATTCTCATATTTTACAGGTCTGAAATATAAAGTTTAATCTTCACACTCTCTAGTACAATGCCGTCAGTCCTCCACATTCTGCGTTGATCCATCATCAGCTTGCGATGCTTGTTCCTCCACATCCGCATCCACATTGTCACCATCCTCGGCCTCATACCCATCGACATCACTGGGTCCCAGGTCAGTGCTCCACATTCTGCGTTGATCCATCATTGACTTGCGATGAGTCTTCCTGCTCATCCAGATCGGCATCCGCATTGTTGCAATTCTCACCCTCATACCCATTGACATCACTGGTTTCCAGGTCAAACCTCTGGAGTTCCGTCGCGGGCCGTTATCGCCGGCTGGTGGTGGGGATCGCATGGCGACCGTTACTTTCATCACCTTCATCTTCGAAATCTGCGCTGTCCCCTGGCATCCCGAAATGAAGTTCCTCATCAGTTCAATTGTTCTCGATCGGGATGTTTGGGCCACTACATCCAATCTCAGGCTCCTCAAGCGCCACTCCGGAGGCCAATTAATCAAGCAGAATATGATTTTGAACAGGCGCAGCTTTCCTGCTGATCACAACGGGTAGTTTTAGCAACACATCAGGGCAACCTGCGAGCGGTCCGGGTTTTGACCGGCAGTTCGGTTCAGTTCTATTCTAGACCCTGGCAAAAACCTGAACAACTTTGTCTTGTCGGTTTTGCTACCCAGACCAGACATCGAACCGTGGGTATATGGCTGGGTGTGAACTGGACTGCGGTTGCAAATGTACGGTTCCTTCTCGTTTGGCTCCAATTAAGTATTTGAGTTGTGATCGTGTCATGACATAGTCAATACGTAAGTTGTTCAGCTCTAGCCCGTCTTTCACCTCCTGCATTCAAATTGGCAATCCGACTGATATTGGTTGAGTGATTGTGAAATAATGGATGATGTAAAGCGAAATTGGCGGGTGTTCGATCGCGTATCAACGAATACTTCTCGGATCGCAAACCTGAAGGCGGGAGGCGAAACAGGGAGTAACACTGCACAATCTACATACTGATCATGTTGTGATACGATTAGAACTGAAATACTTAATTGGAGCCAAGATGTTGAATATGAAATGCCGGGTTTTTGGTGGTAAAACCGCCCCATTTCAAATGGTCCGGGTTTTTCATGTCGTAAGACCCGTTGCCACGGTCCGTGTTCGGGTGTAACCGGACCTGTAACTGACTCAGCAATTTGTACCCGATCCTAACACTAACCACCGTAGGCGTGTGGTTCTCTGCCTGTTGGATCTGACGCTTGACTGTTGCAAGAGTGTTGTTATACACCCTCTGTTGATAGCTCTACGGTAGTGTGTTCCAGGTATTCATCAAGAACGTATACGTGGCTGCAACGCCTGGCGAGGTTAACAACTTGCGACCTGTTTCAGCACAGCAGGAAGCGATGTTCCCACCGTCATTCTTGTCGGTGAAGTATTTGCAGCGATTAGTTCTGTGCGCTTTGAGCTTTGACTTGGAAGCTTTCAGATGAACACCTTTGTTCGTTTGCCACTGCAGGAGAGTATAGCGCAATGCGCTGCATGTAAACATGATCAGAGGCGAGGGTATATGACCGTCCTCGTCGTTAATCATGGAATTCTAAAATCCATCAGCCTACTTACCGCGCATATTTGCCCGATGATAAAATTTGGTGTAGATACCCCGTGAGATTGCTGCCACCAGGAAGTAGAGTTGAAGCTAGTCATTCATTATCAGCTTTTGACTCTCTGTGCGTTTGATTTAGACTGTGTACACCACCTTCCACCCGCTCTGCTACCGGAAAAAGATACTCATTGTATGCCAGAATGGAATAAATGAATTCCAAAAGCTTTGCGGCGGATTCAAAGCGGAGGAGATCATAAAGCTCTGCCATGTTGCGCCTTACTGATTGAATGAAATGAGATATAACCTTATTGATCTGTGCGCAAGCCTGGTACCTGTTTGAGCGTGTAATATCCACCGTGGGCAGTTGATTCAGCTTACCTCTTTCATGATCTTCATTGTTCGTGCCTCGAATGCTATCAATCAAATGCTATTTTGCTGCATTGTGGTGTTCCAGTACGTCTCTATTATCCGCAAGTGTGGAGCTTCAGCTAATGATTTCGCAAAGCGTCGCATTGCATAACTTACCATCTCCATGTCGCTTGCACTCAAAAACGGCCGTCTGTTCCACAGGTATAGCTACAGGAGTCTGCCCATTGCAAATACAAGACGCGTCATATCTGAGTGACCAAATCAAGGGATGATGCGACTGCCGGAGACCATTGATCAAGGTGTAGACACTGCCTGCGGTTGCAATTGCCACTTCCCCACTCTCTGATTCTTTTCGGTTGCTCGTGTTTGCAGTGGATTTTTAACAATCGCGTGGGCTTCTGGATTTGGGATGGGGGTAGGCAGGTTTTCAAGACCGCTGGGAGAAGTGGCAGAGCTAGCAATGCCAGATGCTGGGTTGGATACAATGCGACGCGTTGAGTATGTCTGTATGGTTCCACTGGGAGCTGGTGTGTTACGACCGATTGTACCCAGCGTGGTGATTAGAGTAATTATTGACAGTCGCTGTGTAGCGGACTGGATGGAAGTCACCCATTGAGTGATATCTGCCCCACAAGAAATGTTCAGCGAATAGGAGGGGGTGGAGTTCTGACGTTGGATTGTAGAGGGTACGGAACTCGCTCCTTGAGAGGTATCCCTCTTGCCAGCCAGTACGGACACGCGTCTCATAGTAGGCGGAATTTGAGAATTGCCCGAAGGCCCACACTGGCGTTGATTCTGACGATTCCCAAGACTTTGAACATTGTGTATGACCGGGGTCATGTCAGGGTGAGTGCTTTGGGAAAGCATATTCCGATATCGATGATCGATGTTATGAAGGTAGGTATTACATCCTCTGCACGCATATGCAATGCCAGGCGAGGTACATGTCTATTCGAGCTTCCATGGACGGATCTCACAACAATGGGCGGTGCAGTGTATACCGTGCCAGAGTCTGAACTCTGACAATACTCGGGGACGAGATCCATTCAAATGCATTCAATTACTTTGTCAACTGCCATCAGATTAAACTCAAATTAAATGGGGCATTGATATTCACTGTTACAGCAACGTCTGAAGGTTTATTTGCACCCCTGGCAGGGTGTTTATGACATCTTGGCGCGAGTATCATCCTATTGCACTCGTTCTTGGCACAATACATTGAACGATTGATTGTCTATATCTTCAGCTTCCCGGTGGAAATTCCCCTTTAGCAGAGCTAAAAGCATCACAAAGCGAACAATGACGAAAACTCTATCCTATGACATCAGTTGCGTGTGCTTTCTCCACTGCTAGGCGTTTGTAGCCATGTTGGATGGTTGCACAGTTGGGATAACTTGAGAACTACTCAGTTTGCTCCGAGATGCACAAGGTCTGAGCCGTCAAAGTGGCATCAGATGCCAATGCAACGCCCAGCATGGCAAACTGTGCTCACCGCCGCGATAAAATCTCGTCTTGAGGCTCCACATTCATGAGGTGCCTGGCGGTTGTGCAAGATGAAGGCTGGGCCGTTTTGTGTTCATTAACCAAAAAAGCGCAGGATATGAACCAAATCACACGAACCCAACTATATATATCCCTTCTTCCTGCCTACACCCCGATTCTCTTTTCCTCCAGTATTAAACACACCGCCAGCAGTTAAACACACTGCCAGCATCCTAAGCCATGTCAACATCACGTGACTTGCACAAAACATCGCCTCCCGTTCCAAAACACACCCAATAACCTACACAACTTTGTACGTTCACTCTGGGCTTCCTTGCGCTCTGTTCAACTGTATCATAATTCTAATGGCTCGGATGTAGATTCATTTTCAACTCACAGCGATGGCACCAGTGGGCAGCCGCAAAGCACAGGGGAAGGCAACGGATATGGCAAAAATGCCGACATTGGTTATTAATCGACGCTTGTCCTTCAATCGGGACCATATACAAGGACTCATCTCTGAACACTTCCGTGGACTCCTACAGATATACAATGTTTGCAGCGTCAACGATGACAGGGCCTGGGACCTCTATTATGATATAACCTTTTGTGATCCAGTCACAACTCGCCACTTTGCACAATTCCAGCTGATGTGTCCCTACCGCAGGAGCAGGAGTTCACCTTTTCGGGAGTAGTGGGCCGTGTTCCGCTCATATGTGGGGCAAAGGTTTGCCAAATACCACGATGAAATAAACAATTGGAGGTGGGACAACCCCCGGGCCTTCGAGGATCAAGTGGATTGCTCTACTCCGCAGATATCCAGTTCAGGAAATGTTCAACGCACCGGCTAGCCTTTCTCTTGGTATGGTAGCGATGGTTTCAGGGTAATGATTGAGTCACCAAGCTGCCGGCAGTACAAGCCAGGCGACTTGCTGGCTGTTAAACCACTGAATTGGGATGTCATAATCGACGAGGATGATGAAGATTATAACTGGGCGGATCGCGGAGCGCCAAATGGTGGATGGAGCTGTCCTGGCGATGGCAATGACAATGACAATGGTGACAGTGAGGCAGCCACGCACGGCAGTGAGAAATGGACCTGGACAGGGAAGTGAACAAAACACGGGAAGGGGAATGGGATGGGGAAGGGGAAAGGACACAGGAAAGGGAAAGGTATTGTGAAACAAACCCCAGGGGGACATGATATCTCTCGTGACGTTACTTTGGAGTTGCCCAAGAAACGATATGAGGCAGACTGGGACATGGAGGGCTGACTAGTGCGGGTAGATTTAGAGCCGGAAGTGTCGCCAGCTCTGTCACTGTCCTCAGATGAGGATATGGACTCTACCAAGATGTCAGACAGCGAATATGACTCAGAACTTGACCCTGATGTGTATATGCACATGGAGGATGAGGTGGACACACCGGACGGCGTTGATTTAGACGGCGATGTGCATATGGCAAGGGATGGCGACATTGAACAGCAGGAAGATGAAGCGAAGGAAGATGAAGAGAAGGAACATCAGGAGGAGGTGGAGGAGGAGGATGAGGATGAGGAGGAGGGTCAAGACAAGGATGATGGCGAAGAACCTATGATGGGCCAGGGTGAGGTGGTAAATACATCGGCTGACGATGCTGATACCCAGCTAGACAATGAGCTAACCGTGATACCTGAGACACGCCAGGACATACACGAGCATACCCCATGGCCATGACCTCTGGTGCCTGCCTGATGGCCACAAACTGCAGATCCTCCCCCACGACCAAGCACTCCGGAGACTCATAACCAGGGTGGGCTGGAGTTGTTCTGCTTGCGACTGCGCAAACACCTTGCCCAGCGGCGCCAACTCTGGGAGAAACTGAGGCAGCCGGAAATACACTGGATGTCAATGTGGAGCAGCAGCTACTCGGCGAATCAGCAGGTGGCGACAGTATCACCGATTTCCCTCTCCCCGATGTCACTCTCCCGGATGTCCCTCTACCCGATGTCCCTCTTCCTGATGTTCCACTCCCTGATGTCGCTCTCCCTGAGTCACGCGTGGATGGCTCGGCAGACGAAGGGTGACCCAGTCTTTGCATTGCGTTTGGGTAAGAGTTGGGTTTTTGTGTTCTGAGTTTCCTTTGCTGTAATCTATTCATCTCAGGCACTGATTAAGGCAAGCTAGGAGGTGTTTTGTTCGTTTGGGTTCGGGTTGTGTGCTGGTTCATTTCCTTTGTTCTAATCTATTTATCACAGGAGTTGATTATTACATGCGTCACAAGGTTTTTGGATTGCTCAGGGTTTATTATTGATTTATTCATTGTATTATGGGATATCCCACATGCAGTGTTTTTGTAACTCCTGCCGTGATGGTGTTGAGGCTCAATAACTCTCTCAAGTATTGTGGGCTATTACCCACACCAGACTACTCAGGCCCAGCTCCAACTTTCGTCCCATTCTACAGTGAATACTACACTCTTCCCATCTCGTCGACGATCACAGAGATGACCCAATTCTGCTGCCCCGAATATTCATCGCGAAAGCAGTTCACCTCAGACAGCTGACGACTTAAAAATGCCAAATTACACGATCCTGAACTCCTTCAAGTTGCGAAAAATCTGACTGTTCGCAGCAGGCCTCGATGCATTGAACCTGCTCAGCGTCGTGAATTCATCGCTAACAGCGATTTAGTTGAAGACTTGGATACATTTCGCTACCTTGAAAACCGTGAACCCATCGCAGGCTGAGAGTATCAATCACTGCCAAGTGCTCTGCCACGGGCGGAAACATACCCGCGCACCTGCACTCCGGTAACCGATTACATTGCTGAGCCATTGGAACATGACGCTCAGTGTTTCCTTCAGACGAACCTACTGGACATTCCCTACTACCCGTTTGTGACGTGCGAAGAGTACAAATTTATCCAGTGTGGGATCAAGCAGAAGGGTATGAAGACATACTATGACAATGTGCTGAAGGAACAAAACACCGCTCTGCGTTTCCCAAGCTTCAAACACGGGGATGGAGTCCAGCAGCTCGTGGCTAGCATGCCTGATGATGAGGTTCTTGGGAAGTGAGAACTTTACACCTTCGAGGATATGAGATGGAGTGACAATCACCAATGGCCTATCTAATACTGCAGTCGAGACATCATCAAAAGCATGAGATGGTTGATGAGGTAGACAGCCTACGCTGAGCATCTCATTTACCCCCCTCAGGATTACATTAACAGTGATACGCCACCAAAACGCCACTATACTGAAATGCACACTGCGGCCTGGTGGTGAGAGACACAGGTAAGCAGAGATACTCGAGGATAATACGGTGCTAATTGAGGTTAAGGCAACGCTCAGACTGAGGGATACACTGGTTTCATTGATCTTCATGTCAGATGGAACACAGCTTTCGAATTTTGCTGGTGACATCAAAGAGTAGCCTGTATACATGGCAATTGGCAATCTATCTTCAAAGATCTGCCAGATGCCCTCAGTGCACATAGTCGTGATGGTCACTCTCCTGCCGATTCAAATGAAGAACCGCGATATTCCACAGATGCGGATGGATGATCAGTGGGAAACAATCCGAGAGATGCTGAACAACGTACTCTGGCAGGTAATGCAGCCTCTCGCCTGTAAATATAATCTCAATGCCGAGAGCAGGTATTACAACGCTCTGTGTGCAGATGGCAACTTCACCCAGTGCAAACTGGTTCTAGCAGCATGGCGTGCAGATTGACTCGAGTCTAGCGACCAACATCATCTCGAGCAGCCTGTCTGTTTTTGGTGCCAGTGTAGAAAGAACGAACTTGGAGATTATGTCCCTTTGGACAGGCAATACCCCCGCTGCGATCACAACCTATATGGAACACTCAGCGATACCAACACCAAGGCGACCGATGCGGAACTGTCTGTGGGTCATGTCCTCCGATGCATCAACGTGTATCGAGATATTCCCTGTATCGTGAACGACTTCCCGAAGCCCGACCTCCTCCGTATAATGCAGATATGCATACCTGACCACCAGTAGAAGTGGATATTCCACTTCATGAAGACGCAGGCATGGCTTGACAAGTACAGTGCAATCTGGTAATCCGTGCCTCCATACCACGACCTCACACCCAAAAATAAGTCATATGAGGAAGTTTCACAATGCAGTGGGAAGGTGATGAAAGAAATGAGCCGGTGCCGGCTTGGAGGTGTAACCCAGTCTCTACGAGGAGGACGCACGGCTGAACGTCCTATATCCACTCGCGCAATTGAGTGCACAGGAGCATTGTTAGAATTGTATATGTATGCTCAATATAAATGTCACGATGATGCAACGTTGAGCAACAGGCAAGACACCTTGCATCGTGTTCACACCTTCAAAGAGGTTTGCTTACTCGGGCGAGCCGGCAAAAAGGCGAAGGCCCAAGCCAATGCCCTGGGAGCGGAACTCTTGAGTAAGCGAAAGGTAGATGATGAAACACATCCAGAAATGTGGATGCCCTCCAAGAAGTGGAGCAAAATGAACATCCGGTGGGATGATATTTGGCACGAGATAGAAGTTTCCAAGCAGTTGGATGCCGACTTCAACTTTCCGAAGATCCACTTGATGTCACATTGGGTCAAACAGATTCGTTCATATGGAGCCTTGCAACATTATTCTGCGGAGACACATGAACAAGTACATAAAACGAACCTCAACGACGGTTAGAACGCCTCCAATCACAATCTCAACTACCTGCCACAAGTAATCATCTTTCAGCGTCACATTCCCTGCTTCGAAATCAGAGAGCTTAATCCCAAAGCCCTTGCTCAGCATCAGGAGAACAACGCACCCGCCTTGCAAGTCCCCCCTTCCGGTGCTGAGCTGGATGCCCCCCTGGGCTTCGAGCCATATGCGAAACCCAAATTCATGGGACCCCAAAACCACTGTGATGGAAAGCATCATGACGCTATAATCAAAGACTTCAGAGCATTTCTTGGCAATACACACGACGCAACGCACCGCTTGGCAATATACAACGGCAGGTAGGAGTTTATCAAGAATAAGAGTCATAACACGACATATATATTGGATGAACAACTGCGCACAATGGAGCTCTGTATTCACCATGGTATTAAGGTTCAAGTCCAGGGTGTATATGGTGAACGTATATCTCAGATGTGTCGATGCACGGGAAGCCAGAGCTCACGCGTAGGCATTCAACAGGACGACTGAGTATGGGTAAAGCAACCCCCGGGGAGGTGTTAAGGCGCGCTGAATGGGCGTCTCCCGTGGCAACTGCAGCAACGATTCAAAAACAAACTCCAAAACGAGGATGGAGCTTTCATTGAGAACATAAAAGCCCTGGCGCTCACCACAATACCTGAAAACTCGGGTAACTTGGATCCCGTCTCGAAATTTGTACAAGTGAGAAAGTCCCCGTAGCCATTGCTTTGCAAGTTTTTAGTGTGGAATATATTGTCGGCTGTTCGCACGTTGTTCCAGAGATAGCTACCAGTTATAAGACAGGAGACGGACGGGATGAACGATGGATTGTCAATAGCTACATAGATCCGGCAAGTTGGAATGATGTGTATAATTAGTAATGAGAGATTTGTGTATTGTGCGCAGGTTGAAGGAACACGAGCAGAGATATCCGCAGTGTCACCCATCACCTTGCAATCCCATATAATTAGTAAACAGAGAATGGCGTTTTTGCCACAGGTAGAAGGAACACGACGAGAGATTTTCGCAGTGTCGCCAATCGCATGGCAATCCCGATGCAAGCGGGTACCCTGTGAACCCATTCCGAAGTATGGTCAACATTGGCCACAAAGCCAGAGTGATTGTTTAAATCAGGAGACCAACAGAATGAGAAGAAACAGTGAAACAGTAATCAGAGGGCGATAGAGAACACGACCGGTTGAATTGATGCCGGGCGCGGAGTAGTCCCCCACCGGGTTGTCTCTGACGGTTCTGATGGAGCACGTCCACTCTGACGGAGCCATTCCGTTCGAACGGAAATGTTTTTTACTGCTGCATATATGTTTTTCATTCGACCCAATTCAATGTCACTCTTGGAACATTCAGTACCAACTTTTACTGCCTAGTATGGGTATGTACTGGCTGGTATCTGTGGCTGATCCATGTTCATTGTGCGGAACAGTCCATGGTGTAATACTTGTGATACTCAAACATGTGTAGACCTCCAGTTATCGTGTTATATTCATCCGTAGTCATCAGTATCTAATCCGGTGTTGAGTTCATTTCGCACAAGTACAGAGTCTATCGCAGAAAGTACTTATGTTTATATTCATATTGCTCAATACTGCACAGTATTAATCTGAACCACACCGTGTTTAACACTTCATTGAGTTTACTCCCGACTTTATATGTTGTATATCTTATTCATTGCTTGGGTAGCGCCTGTTACAATCCAGTTTTGGCAGGTATCGTCCAACATCAATATATTCACAGGGTTCATTCGATTTATTCTCAGCATTTCTGCCAGAACCAATAAAAGTTTTCTCATACTTCATGTTACCGCACAGTATGCAAAAGCACGGGCCTGCGCTGGAGTGTGAAACCCAAAACATGTGAATGAGCAATAGTTTGAGCTAGAGCAAGAGCCAGAGCTTGATCGAGAGGTCAGAGCTTGAGCCAGATATAGAGCCTGAGCATGAGCTGGAAGTTTTGGCGCCGGAGCCTAAGGATGGGAGCAAAGTAAGCAATCATCCCACCAGTCCGGGTTTAGTCCTGTCCAGACCAAGAGCTTTTTGGACCGGGAGCGGACCAGTCCAAATTTCCAGTGGACTGGTACGCACTGGGAGTGGACCCGTGCACTCTGAAGGAATCATCCCGATGTCACATGGATTCAGCCATACACAGTGCAACTGCATAGTGACATTCAGAAGTAGTCATGTTCGTGCGAAAGAGCGGCTCTGGCTCGAAGAGCATAGGAAGTGGTTGAGAGGATGTGATAGGCTACCAGGGTGTGAGGAACAACACAAATTGGGTGGATCTATGAACGCTCGGCAACAGTGTTTGACGAACCACCCAACTTGTGTGGCTCTATGAACGCTAGGCAAGAGTGCGTGGGACCAAGAGCTGTGAAAGATACAGTGTGTATTTCATTGTTTGATGAGATGATGTCTATCTACCCTGAGGTGTCCCAAATATATACACCCTATTGCGATAGTAAGGAGGAGAACCGTGTGTATCAGGTATCCTGGGGTAACTAGGTACATGTCTCAATATCCATGATGTGTGGCAAATGGAAGAGACGTGTGAAGTCTATAAGAGCAGTCAGGAGCCTTAGGCTCTATTAGTGGTAGCGATGGGTCTGGACCGTCACTTCAGGTCCGGGTACGGGTCGGAACCGATCCGGAGCCAGATTGGCGGTCCGGGTCGTCAATAAACCGGAACTGACGATTCGGGTACGGTTCCATCGACATCTCCCTACCCGTCTGAATTGGGCGGGTTCCCAGCGGGTTTTACAGCGGGTCAATCTGTCAATTCATATAACATGCTTGCTTTTGCTATTCGATTATAGTACTCAATCAAAATCAATCATTTGACATCCAGTAATCACATTTTGCAAGTTTTGCATATTGCGAGATCGACAATATTTTAATTCATGTTTTTCTCTTAATGATATGTATTTTTGACCAGGGAGGAGGTCAATAGTTCAATTGTAAGCGCAAATATCCATTCGATGCATTCATTACCCAACCTGCATCACCTGCAATTGATGACCCTCGGATGATGCTGAGTTGACAGATATTCTCAGAATGGCGCCGTGACTGTGTCACTTGCGCTATTGCCCATAGTGGATGGCAATACATTGGTTATGAATAGCAGCGAGCAAATAGCTTACCAATTACCTTATTTAGAAGACCAAACATTGTGGAGGCTCCATTGATGCCTGAGGTATAGTGGCATTGACACAGACTATATTGCCTATCAAGGCTGCCAATACTTCGATTATGGGTAAATGCCGTAGCACAGCCTTAGGATTATAAAAGATGCAACACACAAAATCGTTGACGCTCTGTTGACGCTCATTTTCAGACAGGTGCTGTGACCATGTCACGATAGCATTTGCCCAGAACGGCAGCCAATACGTTGATTATGGACATATTCCGTAGCAGAGCCCTTGGAATATACATGATGCAACACCCAAAAGCGTTGACACTCTGTTGACACTCAGTTGACACTGGGTTGATGCTCTGATGACGCTCTGTTGATGCTGTGTTGACACTCTGTTGACGCTCATTTTGAGGTGTAACGGTGTCGACAAACACGATATCGCCTATAAAGGCTGCCAATACTTCGATTTTGGATAAATGCCATAGCACAGCCCTTGGATTATACAAGATGTAACACACGAAATCGTTGACGCTCTGTTGACGCTCATTTTCAGACAGATTCTGTGACCATGTCACGATCGCATTTGCACAGAACGGCTGCCAATACATTCATTATGGCCATATGCTGTAGCAGTGCCCTTGGAATATACTTGATGCAACACCCAAAAGCGTTGACACTCTGTTGACACTCAGGTGACACTGTGTTAATGCTCTGTTGATGCTCTGTTGATGGTGTCTTGACGCTCTGTTGACGGTCATTTTGAGGTGTAACAGTATTGACAAACCTGATATTGCCTATAAAGTCTGCCAATACTTCGATTATGTATAAATGCCATAGCACAGCCCTTGGACTATACAAGATGCAACACACAAAATCGTTGACGCTCTGTTGACGCTCATTTTCAGACTGGTGCTGTGACCATATCATGATCGCATTTGCACAGAACAGCAGCCAATACGTTGATTATGGACATATGCCGTTGCAGAGCCCCTGGAATATACATGATGCAACACCCAAAAGCGTTGATACTCTGTTGACACTCGGTTGACTCTGTGTTCATGCTCTGTTGACGCTCTGTTGATGCTGTGTTGACGCTCAGTTGACGCTCATTTCGAGGTGTAACTGTATTGACAATCACGATATTGCCTATAAAGGCTGCCAATACTTCAAATATGGATAAATGCTGTAGCACAGCCCTTGGATTATACAAGATGCAACACACAAAATCGTTGACGCTCTGTTGACGCTCATTTTCAGACAGGTCTTGTAACCTTGTCACCATCTCATTTGCACAAAATGTCTGCCAATACGTCGAATATGGGTCTATGCCGTAGCAGAGCCCTTGGATTATACATGATGCAACACCGAAAGCGTTGACACTCTGTTGACACTCTGTTGACACTGTGGTGATGCTCTGTTGACGCTCTGTTGATGCTCTGTTAACGTGGTGTTGATGCTCAGTTGACGCTCATTTTGAGGTGCAACCGTATCGACACACACGATATTGCCTATAAAGGCTGCCAATACTTCGATTATGCATAAATGCCATAGCACAGCCCTTGGATTATACAACGTGCAACACACAAAATTGTTGACGCTCTGTTGACGCTGATTTTCAGAGTGGGGCTGTGACCATGTCACGATCACTTTTGTTCAGAACAGCTGCCCATACGATGATTATGATCATCTGCTGTAGCAGAGCTCTTGGATTATACAAGATGCAATACCCAAAATCATTGACACTCAGTTGACACTCTGTTGACCCGGTGTTGATGCTCTATTGACGCTCTGTTGACCCTTCATTGACGCTCGTTTGGTGGTGTAGCAGTATTGAATCACCCGATATTGCCTGCAAAGGCTGCCAAAACTTCGATTATGGATAAATGCCGTAGCACAGCATTTGGATTACACAAGACATTCTGTTGACAATCCGTTGACGCTTTGTTGATGCTCTGTTGACAATCTGTTGACGCTTTGTTGACGCTCAGTTTAAGGTGTAGCAGTATCGACACACACGATATTACCTATAAAGGCTGCCAATACTTCGATTATGAATAAATGCTGTATCACAGCCCTTGCATTATACAAGATGCAACACCCAAAATTGTTGACGCTCTGTTGACGCTCATTTTCAGACTGGGGATGCGACCATGTCGCTTTCACTTTTGCCCATCAAGGCTGCCAATATGTTGATTATAGATACCAGCGAGCAAATGGCATCCCAATGGACTTACTTACAAGACCAAAAACCGTTGACGCTCCGTTGACGCTCACTTTCAGAATGTGCCTGTTACCGTTTCAATTTCTCCTTGCCTGTAAAGGCTGCCCATACATTCTTTATGGATACCAGCGAGCAAATTGGTTTCCAATTAACTTAGTTACCACAGAAAATATCGTTGACGCTCCGTTGACGCTCAATATCTGAATGTAGCTGTTACAGCGCTGCGGTCTCATTTGCCTACAAAGGCTGCTGGTCGGTTGATTATGAATAGCAGCGAGCAAATCACCTTCCTATTAAGTTGCTTACATATCCAAAATTCATTGACGTTCCATTGACGCTCATAGTAACAATGGGGCTGTTCCCATGTCGCTTTAATAATCATATAGTCATTATTGACAGCCAATGAATAATTTGTACCAATACTCAGTTGCATGCAAAAGCTTTATGGCGTGTCAATTTCTGATCAACTGATACAGAAGTTCTCTGAGCGATGGATAACTTAGCGCGGTGACATTTCAGCGCTTTCAGTTTGCAATTCACTGCATATAGAGCCATAACCTAATTTTCCATTAATATAGCCCAACATACTCAGTTTGCCATATCGAGTTCAATCCGCTCGATTTCCAAGACGTACCATAAGCAATTTTCAGAATGCTCACTATTTGCGCCCGGTCTAAACGCGGAGTAATGTAGTTGGTTGTATGAATGAATGCAACGTGATGGTGGTCATTCATCCAGATTAGCGTCGCGCAATGACTGCTCCTTCTATGACTCGTATGTCATCACTAAGTGAAACATTGTTAGTAAATTTCATCTTTAGTTTAGATTGCACATTCTCACTTATCCTTAAAAGGCAGGACAATATTGTGTTGATCAGTTGTCAATCAACTTGGTTTGGAGTTTGGACTGTTTACATGGCCCGTATGACCCTTGCACATGCACAGACGAATTATCATTTCTTACAATATTGTCAGTGAAATTAAAAAAATTCTTTGATGTATCGAAATAGATACGCCAACTACTTATGCAGAGCTACGTCGTCAATAATCACATATTGTACAGGTTGTGTACACATGACCTACGAGCCAATACAATATGTTCACCTGAATCCATTTCTTGTATAGTAAGTAGGTATGGAGGACATATGCAGGGGTAAACGCTTACGGGTTTAACAGGCTTCGATTCATTAATCGATGATGAATTGGGTATTGCGTCAGTTGTGCAAGCCGATATGCATATGTGGGATGGTCATTTGCGGCATGCTATTTATATATGGCTACTCTATCCCGGGAGATTCCTTCCGGCATTGCGATTTTCCGCTGACACTCTGATGTATCTCCAACAGCTCTCCAAATGTTGTCGGCGTAGTCGCATGTGCAAACTGATCAAATTCCGACTGAATGACTGCCTTGGCAATCAATATGGCTATTCTGGACCTCGAATCTTACAAATGATGTAAGATGAACACTTGATCACACTCAAGTTCAGGATGTAGCAGGGAGCATGTCTCTCCTTGATTTGAGTATAAAGGCTGCAAATGAAACCAATAAAGAGAACAATGCACCAAAGTTAATATTTTGCACATAACAGTAACATATATGACTGCAACCATAAATAGCAAAACCTGAAAAGGAGAACCGGAGACTGGAACCGACTGGTCTAGGCAAACCCGCCAAATCCCGCGGGTTGATGGGTACGGGTACTGGTTTGGCCCGCCAAGAACATCCAGTTTGGGTTTTTGGACGGGTCTGGAACCGAACCAAACCGTTTTTCCGGTCCAAACCCGGACCCGTTGCTAACACTGGGCTCTATCAACACTCCATGTCGCTCATTCCATCTCCGTTATCCCTGGATCTCCGCACGCCCCCCACAAGTCTCCCCCTGCCACACTGAGTGGTCGTGGTGGTTAGAAACGGATTTTCCCGCCACGTCACCTGCATGGACTGGTACAGACTGACCACATCCAGTCTATGACAGACATTCTGCGGCCCAGTCCAGTGCGGCCATGCTGTCGGACGGGACTGGACTAAGCCCTATCTCGAACTGGGATCATCCGGACTGGTGGAATCATTGGAAGTCAGGAGGCCAGGAGCGAGGGAAGAGGTATATAAGAGGAGCGGAGCGGCAGTGGTTAAGGCATGGCAGCGCATTCAGCTTCAAAAAACTTGCTGACCATCATCCCTACATATACCGAGGGAAGCTCTGTATGATTTTCAACTCTACACCCAGTGAGATGGCTTCCCGCCAGGAATGGAAGAGTGCAGGTGGAGCGGCAGCCCCGCTGATTACACGTCGTTTACTGTTTTCGTTCTGCTCTTGTGTTTTTGGTGACTGTTCTACCATGGGATAATTGTCTGTATAGGAGTGAATAAAGCACATATGAAGGGAAGAGCGAGTCCACTAGGTAGTAGTGGTCAGTACTAACATATTCTTCTTCAACTCAACCTCCGCAATGTTATTGAGTTGTAATATTTGGATTCATATAGTCCTTGTCAGTATCTTCCACTATTCTCTAATGACTCAAGCGTACTGTATTCAGGATCCGTTTTCGCTCTCTCTGCGAGCACTCTTTCCTTCATTGACCATTGCCTTCAGCCGTTTCCTGCTTGTAACCATCAACAAATGATGTAGCTTTGGGTAGTTCAACAAAATTCTACACCATCGCTCAAGTGATGTCGAATTTTTTAAGTACTGAGCTACATCTACTGAGACGTAGACCTCTCACGCTGGCTTGCTCACTTTTTGACCTCACCACACTTCACAGAATCTCCCCCACGATGCATACAAGACAAAGTTCTCCGCTGTGTGGTCCTGGCCGTTCCTTTCGGCCTTCTGTAGCTCGTTTATCTTCCCCCAACTACTTCGTCGACAAGGATGGCAATGCCCACACCATCGAGCTTCCGACTGTGATGGACCAGTGTTTGTTAAGGGCTGTTAGTGGTCTACTGCATGATGATGAGGCCGACGAGGATAATGAGGTGGATACTGGTGAGGTGGTGGACAAACCACCTGATGAGGCGGATAGTGAAGCCGTCGAGAGGCCATTGATTCACCAGTCAATGAACGCACTAATGAGATTAACCATGTGGCCCGCGCAGGTGGTAATGTGGAGTCTCTGAGTGTTGACGGAGACATGGATGGGAGTAATTACTACCTTGCTGCCAGAAGCAGCCCTCCTCGTACGCATCGATGCAAAAAGTCACAAGCTGGTACTACAACCCACTCCGCTATGACATGGTCAATAGTCGTAAGCACTCGCCCCAACTCGATTCAAATCTCTGATAAGGTGATTTAATCCATTATCGGCGAGTGTATGCCAACAACGGCATGGTTTACGCGAAGGGAAACGAAGATGATATTCAGACTGTCAGTCGGCTGACTCACCTTACGATTGAGCCAGTAAAGGTCAGTATCAGCAAATACTAACTGGGAATCTCTGGTATTAAAGTAAGTACTTCCCCGAGCAATGCATGGCGAGCGAGCTGAAGCAGTACAAGAGCTGTCCACGTCTACTGAGGAAGATTGCAGCAACTGCAGAGATTACCAAGAAGGTAGATGAGGTAAGGGAGGCTTTGGAGGAATGCATTTCAGCCAGCGAGTAACCTGGTGATTGTATCACAGTTGATGATGTACGATAACAGCCAAAGCCTTTGGTATGATTCCTTATCACTCCACAAATAGTAGGGACTGAGTGGTGTCAGGATACGGTATTGGGGTTGCCTGTCACAATGCGAAATTTGTGAATCTCTGTAACAATTCCTTCCTCTACTTCTTGTCTTCGGGTAGCCATCTGCTTAGCAACATTGAAGTTGATTGCTTCAAAACAAACCTAAAAACCTGTCTGTTGTATACAACTGGGAGACCCTTTAGACGTGGTTGGCAGGAGGATTATACGGACTTCTGCAGCCGCGCCACCAAGGCAGAAGTACTTGTATTCAAGGTGTTTACAAAGGCAAATACGAAGAAAGGCAAAGGCAAAAGGTGACAGGTGGTAGGAAGGTAAAGATGGATCACAGCAATGGCAGTGTTAAGGGTAGAGATGAAAATGAGGATGATAATGTTACTGGCAATGCCAATTCCGATAGCGATGCCGACAAGGTCGTTCACCCAAAAAACCCAACAAAGAGGCTGGTGAAGAAGTTGAAATGGAAGGTGGAGAAGTTGGGGGGAATTTCGGCATAGTGTTGTAGAGACAACGAAAAACATCATGTGCAAAATTCTACTATTTTGAACTGACAGGTACTGAGAAGTATTGATTTGTATTGAAGTGTTACAAAGAGTGTTGATAATTCTTTCAGCTGACGAAGCGATACAAAAGAATACCAGTAAGTACTTTACAAGTACTACTCAATAGTGTCACACTAAGCTCGAACTAGTATTATTTATTTGCGTATTATAGGGAAGTGTAGTGAATAATGCCGAAGTATACAAGCCAATACTAGTAAGTACTCATTGACCCAATTGCTTATATCGAGAGTATCAATAGAACTATAGATTACACATGATTACATGGTGGAACAGTGCCAATTAACCCACCTAACCTCGACATTTACTGTTCCCTAAGAGACCATTCCACTTAAGGAACAATCTCCTTATTGACGGAGATTCCTATTACCTCCAGAGCAGTGATACCCTCATCGACATTCGGTTCAAGAAAGCAATGAAGAGTGCGCTTGACACGGTTGGCACACATGTCAGTGTCAGCATTCTCATCATGGAACATCTCCAAGACCTCGCAGCATGTTCGCATGGTATTGATGATCTTGGTCTTTTGAAATCCATCGTGGTTAGTTCTGCCACTAACGGGTGAATGAAAGATGACTTACATTGGGTGTCTCGCAACGAGCAATCAAACTCTCCGGGAGAATATAGGCGAGGTAACGGCCCTCAAACAGTCGCTTGTTCTACATACCGTGAAGTCCAATATCCCCAACGTACTTAATGATGTTCTTGACTTCTTCTTTGCCGATCACATAGTTCCGTTTTTTTGTAATTATAAGGACATTGAACATAGTAGAAGTTATTCAAACCTTTCCACTCAACTCTGCAATGCAGATACGTCTGTCAATCTCGGTGGGGTCTACTTGGGTTCCCTCATCAGCCTTAGTAGTAAGGATGTGAGGTCAAATTTTGTTGCGAAGTATTTTTTCCCCCTCGCTGAGGGTCTCGGAAGGGTGCTGTACAACAGAGTGCACGATCTATTCAGTATTTATCCATAGCGATCAGTAGCAGTCAGTATCTGCAGGTTGCTGTGTACTTCAACTTTTGGCATCATGGTTCTGATTGGTTGACCATCTTTGAAAGTTCCGTAGCGAGGCGGATATGCTGGAGCAAGTTTAGTTGCGCAGCTTCAATTGTTTGGTACAGCCGGGCTAGCATGCCAAGTATCGTGCCGGGTTAGGATTCCAAGCATCGTCGACTGACATCAGAACCCAATGAACCACCACCGACCAGCCTGGGTGAATACACACCCCAATGAGAAGAACAACAGGATGAACTTCACCAGCTCCCAGCGGTCGGCGGCCGAGAGCTTACAGCAACCCTTCCCACTCTGCACGGCCTAGTCCCTCAACAAGTTTGCCACATCAATTATCAAGTGGGGTAGAGAATACAAGGAGCCGATATTTGGAATACTCACAAGAAGTTGGAGGTTGTGCCTATGAATACCATACAGGTACATGACATATTAACCATTTGAAAACTTATACGCTCACCAGTACGCAGCCATGGCATGATGCACGCATTCCTGTTCCGGAACCCTTCATGTTATCCCCCGTCGGTAACTGCTTATCATCCCACCACGGTTCTAAGCTCCCATCTACTCTCTCCCAAGTTCCAATAAACCCACTTCGATTCCATTCACGATTCTCCGACAATCGTCGACCAAGTACAAACCCTGGTACCAGCAACGAGTGTCAAGGTGAACATCTGACTCGCTTCAATATGGGCATCGGGGAGCAAGACCACAATGCGAGCATCGATATCAGCAATGGGATTCATAGCATGGATGTGAGCTTTGTTATCGTCAACTAGAATCAAGACTACGATGTATGCATTGATATTGGTAACCGTAATCAAGGCAGAGATGTGACCTTCAACGTACACAACGGATTCCAGAATGGCAGGGATGCCATTGATGAAGTTGATGCCGAGGTGTTGATGCTGGCTCGAGCGTTTCAGAGTCTCGGTACTGAAGAAATTTTTGAATTAGTATGTATCTATACTGCTCTATACCCGATACATGTAAATTGCTTTCTTGATGTCGGCTGCGTACCAAAGTGGGTTCGCTAAGGAGAAAGGGTGGAATGCGATACTCCCGGACGCAAATGACTCGCCAGCACATCAGTTGGAAGAGTGGATGAGAAAGGTGGAAAAGAAGAAGGAGCTCTCGGAGGAACACAAGGAAAAGGCAAAACGAATGTGTGACAACACTCAGCAGCAGGACGATTGCTCTCGCCTCAGACGTAAGATGAAGAACTTGGTTAGCTTGCTGGGGCCTTACAGGGCTCTTTCATTGCGATTTCTGCGAGGATTTACCAACTGTAATTTTAGCACACTAGGTGTTTGTGTATTCTTAGCGAGCCATATACCATTATACTACTTTGGAAATTATATGTTGAGTAACTGCCATTACTGTTCAGAATCATTTTGGATTGAATAGCTAGAAATGTACATTATATGTCAAGTAACTGCCATTACTGTTCAGTATCTTTTTGTATTGGATATCTAGAAATCGACAAACCAGTGCAAAAAGCAAAAGCTGGTGGATACTGTACAATACAAGCGGATATTGGTTACTATTAGTCAGTACCTAGCTACTTCGACTCTGTGGTACAATCTCTCTATTCTGTTCCAGACAAACGAGCCGTATAATACTCATTCCGTGTGTCTACCTGACTCCTTAAGGAAGTAATCACAGACGAAAGTTACGGCGGCTGGAAAGAATTTTACCATTTATGACCAATCACATGAAGGTGCAGGCAAATCGTCAGTAATGTACAGCCTCCAATTCAAGCCCTCTCACAGAGTTTAGTTGTAGTCTGATTGATTTATAGAGGGGTACAATCTGTTTTGGAGCAATGTTATTGGTAGAACTGCTTTGAGCAACTGGAATCTTCAGGTAATATGTTCAAGTATGGAACTCTCTTGGTTTAGGTCAACTACCACGTGCAGGTGGTATGCCAAGCCGTAATATGTAACCCATATAGATGCGTCAAGGTTATATGTTCATTCAAGAACTGATCGAAGCTTCCATTTCAAACTGTGCAGGCATAGCAACAACAATATGAACAATCACAAACGGAACTCAGACTCAGTTGATGAATAGTCTACAATTCGTACCCATACCCCTTGCCCAGACTGTTTATAATATCCGGGAGTTGAACTAGGTTTTATTGCGCATATAGCCTATGCTGCCATTCTCTGGGTACATTTACCGTCAATCTCACCAAGGCTTGAATTCTGTTGAAATCGGTGAAACTCTAAACAGTGGTTTGACACAGTCTGAGAGCTATTAACCTCAGAAATAATGCTCAGCAGTGTATGTGTAGCTTTAAAGCAGGGATTTAGAGTGTACACAGCAAGCTAGTGATAGTTTTTCAGAGTGCGTTTTCACGGTGTGACATCCATGTGATTTTGCCATCTTCGCGAGGAGTGATAGCTGCATGGCCATTCTTTATGGGTACATCAGCAAAATGTATTTTAGTCGCTGGGAGCCTCCAGGAGGGTCTGAGAGGATGTGGAGTGTAAACTTAGAAGTGTCAATTTCAGGAGAGTATCAGACCCTAGGAGGGCATTCCGGCCGGCCTTTGGAGTAACTGGGATCTCTGATGACTGGTACGGGAGCACCATCTGAGCGGTTGTGGAAAGTTTGGGAGCACCTGGGACTGTCACACAAGCAATGCGGGAATCCAAACTCACTCTGAGAGATGCTGGGTTCTTATGGATATTTATTCGAAGGACTGCTGGCGTTATCTGAGATTCCCCGGATGTACACGAGCAATCTCCACGTATGATGCATAGATTATTGTTCATTATCAACCTCTAAATCATACTATAGTACCCAGCATCTCATCAACATTCTATTGTTTGCATCGCTACATTAAGGAAGAACCAAAGACAAAGGTGAGTGATTCAAATATGAAAGTAGGTAAAACGGACACAATAACCCGACTAAGCGATCGGAAGAATATCAATCGAATATAGTCTCAACGTCATCCCCCAAATCTCCCATCTCATTAGGGCCGTCAAACGCAGGAACACACAATTCATCCATGGCGCAAAGAAGCTGGAGGCGCTCCTTATATTTCCGAATGATCTGGGCCTGGCGTGGAGGGGAAATTGAATTCCAATGGCGTTTGACCCGATTTGTAATATCTAAAAGGGTTGGAATTGAGGTTAGCATGCAGTGAATCGAAATGGAGTTTGAAAGGCAATATGATGAATTCGGGGGAAAAAGAGGAGTGCCTGATGTCATGTGACCTGGTCAAGGGGAGTGCTGATGGTGATGCAGAATGAAATTGAGGGGCGCAAATCCAGGCCAAGGAGTGCTGATGGGGATTGAGGAGCACCTATGCAGCGGAGCAGCCCATCCATTCTGAGCAGCGCCGAAAGGGGAGGGAAGGAATGAGTCTGGAATGAAATAGAGGCGCACCGAATCAAGGTTGAGGAGGGGATTGAGGAGCGCGGACAGAAATGGCAATATAGAGCGCTGAATGAAATATCGCAGCCCCAATCTAGACTGCGGAGGGCCGAGGGGATTGAGGACCGCCGACGGGGATTGAGGAGCGCCTATTATAGGGGACGAGCACCTGTGGGGGGGGAGGGGGTATGAGGCAGCCCCACCATGTGTAATTTGAATTTGATGAGTTCAATGGCTTCGGCAGAAATGCAATCAGTCACCGCACAAGGGCAAAATTTACCTCGATATTCATCTTCAGAAAACATAACTGTAACCTTCTTTCCAGTGGCATACTCAGACAGTGCACAATGAATAGCTGCGGCCACAAGTGCTAATGTCTGCGGTGTTAGAGGTTGAAAGAACTGCGATGTGGTTGGGTGGTGCACCAAGCTATTGGCGGTGAAAAAAAACTGATGGTAGATTAGGTCAAGCAGTTCCATCCGCATGAACCAAGACTTCTTATCATCGATCACTTTCGACAGATAAGCATCGTCGAACAGGAGCTCCTTAATTTGGATTCCAAGGTCAGTGTCTTTTGCTAAATCCAACCGGTAACTACGGACAATAGTTCGAAGAGCTCCATCTGCTAAGCGCCCTCGAATGGTACTAATCTTTAGTTTTAACAATCAATAATTCGAGGTTTAGTATCATCATAAGTCCAATCGAGGAGCAGAAAACACAATATATACTTACAGCATCTCGGGTTTGCTGATCGATTTTAAGAGATGGACCACTGGGCGATTCGCACACGGATGGTGCACCTACCGGAGCACCTGCTAATGCCCACTGCCGATCCTGGGCTTCAATGGCTAGTTTCAAAGCTTCGTCAACCATCTAGTAATTCTCATCGGAAATGATTGGTCACGGTGTCGTTGTGAATACGATTACCTCCATGAACCGTTTCACTACCTCCAAAGCAGCTTCTTGGTGTTCAGGAACATTGTGATTTCCACCGCCCTTTGGTTGAGGAACATTCTGGTCTCCTCCGGACTTGGGAAGCGGGAGCGCCTGTACAATGTCAGACTCGGGTGATAGGTTGATGACAGACATTTGGCGTTTGAGCAATGGGGGTGCTATCGCCCCTGCGGGATGTTGTGGATTTGGAAGTGGAGCGCGGGCAATGACAGTATCTGCACAGCTCCGTTTCTTTGGCGGCGGTACCCTTGTAGTTCGTATTGGCTGATCACGGCGTGCCTGACGTAGAAGGAGGACTTCGTGCCGGATGTCAAAATCGTCTTCTTCGATATTGCATGATACGGTAGACTCTCCAAGGTCTTCACTTTCATCATTGCTGATCTCCCGATTGATATCGTCATCATCCTGCTTCTTCAGAATTATAGGCTGGACATTGGCTGTCTCCAACACTATACTCGAAGGCTGGGTTGGATGTCGAAACATTTGATTGGCAATGGAGATTGGCTGTCTTCTGTCATGCACATGCAAGTGCTCTCTCCAAGTGTCCTGCTTGATTATTCTGTGAATAGTGACTCCTCACCTGGTTGGCGGTAGGTTCCATGATTGATGAAGTGAAGTTGGGAATGTCGAGGGAAGTGTATACGGGTAAATATAGTACGAAGGTTAATAGAATAACTGCAAAACAGGTCAACAAAGTATCACGCGGTAGAGCAGGATGCAATTCAAGGCGTGCCTGGAAAGAGTCCGGAATACATGTAGGCGGTTTATATTTAAATTGCTGATGCTAGTTCTCTGTTGCGATTTAGGCAGCGTCAGGTGCATCGGATTAGATGAATTCTTCTTGCCCCCAGTTCCCACATGTTAGCACTCGTATTGAAGTACGCTATTGATGCAACACTTGGTGGTTAGTTTCAGCCAACATACCTAGAATTGAACACGACAAACCTGAAGAACTCGAGACATTAACATGGTTCTATTGCTAACTAACTCTCAGGACCGGACATGGGAGACTGAGAAATTGCGCGATGATTATCGCCCTTGCATATGACTCCGCCCAAGGTAGTTCATTATGCCTCAAGTTCAGGCATCTGAGTGGTAACGGCGTGGCACAAAATTGTCGGTGTGCTGAAGATTCTTGCAGAACTTGGAAGGAGGATAGAGTTGGGACCTTGGTGAGTGGCAACAGTTGAAGTTACATGGGTTCAGACTGAGTTTGTTGCGGATAGTGGATAAATATGACTCTCCGAATGCGGTATACCAATCAGAAGGACACCCTATTTTGATGATATTCTGGTGTTTTAGGAATCTGCTGCAAAGTTAGCGGTCGATTAGGCAATGTCGTTTGCAGAACTTGACTTTCAGCAGTCCCGAGTCGGCTGAATCACAATATGTATGCAGTCAGTGTGAGAGATGATGGAGGATTTGGGTTAACAAAGACGATATTCAACATAGAGGATGAATGGTCAAGGTACGATCAAGATTCAGGGGTAATCTAATTGATTCCAGTTGTCATCAATGCCAAGATTGCTAGCGAATGGGTCATTAATTGTCACTCACTTTATGCTGTTGCGCATAATATCTTGTAAGAACAAGATGAATGCATCATGAGGCTTCATCTGACAGCGGACGGACCAATAACAGCATGCAGTTCCGGCCAATTGAGGTACAGCGAGAATTGAATATGCATGCAGGATACAATCTAATGTAATGGCTGGGATTGTAGGTTCGCCTGACTTTGACTGTTACTTGTTCTGTCAGTAACTGCCTTTTCTTAACTCGAGCTTTCATCACGATTTGTACGTCATACACTCTTCGCTTTTGACCTTGCCGGAAATCAGATATTCTCTGTGTATGATTTGTCAATAACTTCAGGCGCTCAAGATATGCAGTGGGCGGGAGCCTTCCTGTCACCGATTCACCCGTTGAGCTGAGACTGGCATTCAGATTATATCTTGTTCAGCACTCTTGATGGAAATCGGTTCATAATCTATATTAAGATATGGGTTTCTGGCCGCCGGAACATAAATGTTAGTCAAAATGTAGTTACAGCTGCATTAAGAGCGTAGTTAATTCAAGCCTATTCGAGGAAGTGTTGTATATAGTGAGCGGGATTTGCCGGTCATCTGCAGAATCGCTGAACAGAAACTGTGTTTTGAGGTTCACTCTCTCAAGCTACAGCTCGATTATGAAGCCCGAATGACAGAAGCTATTTTATAATCTTGGCAATGTATGGTCCGAACATACTTCTCAGTCAAAATCGAGTGAAGTGTCGTGACATATTGCCCAGGGCTGTGCATCTAAGGTAAGCGTGAGGTGGACACCTTCCCCCAACTGATATGTTGACACAGAGCATGATAGTTATGGCATTCAAGTGGCGGCCTTCACAAACCGATCAAGCGTAGATTAAGAGAATAAGCTGGGTTCGAGCGGGATGAGCCCTGCCTGCACTGGAAAGTTTAGTGTCTGAAAGATGACACTCTGTGAGTGATGGCAGCCACAGATTCAAAGCATTCAGGAAGGAGAAAATATGCTTGGAATGGAGCAAAATGAATCGTTCAAGGGCAATGTAAAGCGGGTATACACAGTTCAGAGACGTGCCTGCAGTGGGATCATATGTTAATAATGAGTGGCTGCAGGTCAAAATTGGCCGGTGATTAGAATATGCATGCGGTGTCAAATCTGAGACCATCAACCTTGACAGGAGAGTGGATTTGAGGTGTGCCTGAACTTCATTCCTGAGCGAGGAAATACTTGGCTAAAATCATCGGGTAAGCCTGGAATACGCGAGCCGTGTCTCAGGATACGATGCATCAACCCGAGATCGCATAGAGAGTCTCTCTATCCATGGATGATTAGCCACATACTGTACTGGATCTGTCTCAGGAGAGTCGAGAAGTTTAGAGCGATTCTCTTGTGCAACCCACAGTAAATTATTCAACATTGATGATTCAGTGATCATCCTGAAATCTCTCGTGACTCTAGTATCCGGGGCGCCTGAAATAGACAAGTAACAAAGAATTGGAATCAATCTTGGAGGTTCAGGCGTACCTGAAAACACAGATCTCATATGAAGATTTCGGAATCACAATTCCACAGACAATATCAGATGAAGATGAACGGTGACTGCAGCTCCACAGATTCTCACATTGAGAAGTATACGGCCACACGGAATTTCACTTGGTCTACCATTAAACTGGCGCACCTGCTTTTCATCACATATTGGATTATCCAAATGAGGCTATGATTCAGTTTACCTGATATCAGTTTACCATTGCCATCATGTCATATTCATCACTACAATCATCTAACACGAAATGGATTCCAACTCTAACCAATGCTCCTGGGCTCCTGAATTGTGCCATATTCTCCATTTCATTTGCCTATTTTGCATCAGTCAGTGAGATGGTGTTGGTTGAATGATTAAAGAGGCGCACCTTGATCTCACTGTCATGATAATTATTGTTCATCTTCACCATCTGACGGCACGAAGTTTCCATGCTCTGTAAGCCACTTCGTCTGGTCCTGACGTAATTCCAGAATGCGGTATATCATTGTCGTCGTAATGTTCGGTCGGTTCATCAGACCATGCAGGACTCTCATTTGAGCCACTTCTGAGTGTTGGTGGAGATCACTCGCTCTATTCTCATTACCATTGGGTCCAGTATTCAGTAGCCATGTGTGTGGAACTCTGTTTTGCCACAGTCGAACAACCTGTGCAAATGGCAGGCGCTGCTCATTTAATACCCAGAACTTCTGAGTTATTACCGCATGGTTTTCTGCTGTAAGATTTAGGCCTGTCCCACCACTTTGGGTGTAGTTACAAACACAGAGGGATTTGGGGAATCTTGGAATTTGAGCTGCATTTCTGTGCGCTCATCGTTGCCCATTTCCGCAAACATGTAGAAAATAGTCAAATTATCCGCAAAATACTGTGTAAGCCACCACTTCAAATCATGAACTTGGCCAGGAAGAGGACAAAGTAGGAGCGCCTTTTGAGCAGGAGGAGGTGCATGTGGCAAGGTGCTTTTAAGACTTTCGGGTTTGTGCAGGAGTGCCTCAGTTGATGCTTCGTCTTCGTCTGGCTCGGGATACTCCGCAGATTCGTTGACAAGCATTGGCAGCAATGTGTCTCTTAGCCATCGGAAAATCAGAGATTCCACCCAAGTATCGAGTGACCATTCATTGTACCATTGTCATAAAAGGTCATTCCGATCCTCGTTGTCTCCCAATACCAATGAGAAACATGCCAACTGCCATCAATGAACCCTCCACGCTCCGGACGCACCCGGTAAAGTGTATCCCTCCACAAGAGTCTGGAGTTTAGCTTGCTCGTCCTCAGTCTATTCGAGATCAACAAGGTGTGCATTCTCCTTCAGTATCCGAACCAATGGTTTCCCATTCTCCAGTTTCGTTTCTGAACACCTTCGTATCGTCCATGGCTTTGCAATTTGGATCATCCGGTGTGCCGCATCCTGCTGAGCGTCCTGGTATTCAGTCCGGATGGCATGCATCAAACTCTTCACTGCGGAAGACAGTACATCGGTGCGGTGCATTTCCATCACAGTCTCGTCCTCTGGATCTTCAGGCGCACCTGAAAACAGCCACATTGTCTCATCACACCAGTTATAGACTGTATGGAATCCCGGAGTTGTAGTGACTTGAAGTTTGAATCCAATTCTCGCATTGGTGGCAATTCGCCAGCCCACGCTATTTTTCTTTTTGTATCGATGACACTCATCAAAAATCCCAAAACTCCAGGCACAGTGTGAGAGTCGGCCATTGCTTGATGGTTTCGCTCTGGATGTTAAGGAATCATAAGACACAAGGTGGATATTCCATCACTTCTCCAGCTCATCAATACTGGTGTTCAGTTTCTCGTGGGTGAGACACGCATTTTCGAGGTGCAACAAGTTGATGAGTTTGAAATCGGTTTTTTCTGTCATCTCGTAGATGACAGTCTTGAAGGTCTCTGCAACCCCGGGCATCGTCACCACCAAGATTGGTTCATGGGCCGATATATGTGCTGGATGTCCGTGAGGCGGTGTTGTCTGGATATCCAACTGGCGGCGAAGCACAGAATACAATCTCTGGAGCGGATACCACTCCCGCTCTTCACCGACAATGCCAGGAAAGTTGTTATCCACCAAAATCACCCACTCTTTAAGGGTATTCCCCCATAAAATTGACAGTGGCAACCCCATTATGACTTTCTCAGGCACCAATTTGCAGAGCATTGCCGCTGCAACCGAGGTGAAAGTCTTTCCAAGACCCATTTCATCCGCCACCAGTGCTCCTGGCATATCAGCATCCCTCACCCATCTCCTCACTAGTGTTAGCAACGGGTCCAAATTCCCGGGTCGGTTCCGGGTACGGTTCCACCCGAAACCGGACCGTGGCAACGGGTCTTACCACACCAAAAACCCGGACCGTTGCCATTGGGCCGGTTTTACCACCAAAAACCCGGCATTTCAATTTCACAATTTTGGCTCCAATTAAGTATTTGAGTTCTGATCGTATGATGACATGATCAGTACGTAGATTGTGCAGTTTTAGTCTCTCTTTCACCTCCTGCTCTCAGATTTCGGATCGGACCAATATTCGTTGTGTCGCTATCGAAAACCCGCCAATTTCGCGTATAATATCGCGTTATTTCACAGCTACTCTACGAATATTGGTCCAATGGCAAATCTGAGAGCGCGAGGTGAAAGAGCGGCTAAAACTGCACAATCTGCGTACTGATCATGTCGTGATACGATCCGAACTCAAATTCTTAATTGGAGGGAAAGTTCGAGGAACCGCAAAATGGAACTGCGGTCCAGGTACAACCCGGCCAAAAAACCGCGGGTTTATGTCCGGTCCGGGTAACAAACCCGCCAAGCCAACGCGGGTCTGGTTGTTGGCCGGGTAATGAACCGAACCGAACCGAACCGCAAGTCAAAACCCGGACCGCTGGCAGGTTACCCGGACCTGTTGCTAACACTAGGTGTGTTGAGAACTGTGCTCAATACTGAACGGGTATTTTCTGGATTGAGGACCTCCTCGCCATCCTCCACTTGCTCCTGAACCACTCTTGGACCTTGGTCGGTCTTCTTTTTGTCCTCAATGATATTTTTCAGTTGCTCCGAGGTAAGTTGGGCAGATGGGCTCATACTCCAGCGCTCCTGAAATTCATCGCGATGTTAGGGATTTCACAGACAAGCATTTGGACCCAATAATATGTGGAATATAATCAATTCTATTTTCACTCAATCAGAACTTACATTAATACTATCGATCTCTTTCCCACGAGTCTCCTCATCCACCACTCATTCATTTTCAATGGATCCCTCCGAAGTCCAAGTATACTGATTAGCAGTGGGCATATTTAACCGGAACAATGCTTGTGGGGATAACCTTTGCCGGTCTCATTACCTGCTCCGCATTATCCTTCCCTGTCGCTGCCTTCATTTCTACCAAAATTAGGTTCACATTGTGTCCCACTTTCAACTTGAAGGCATTTGAAAGGGAACTGTTGTATGATATCTGATCATGTAGAGGGTCATTCATCATTTACCCTGGTGCGTATAATCCCATATCCTCTTCGTCCAATTCTTCCTGTGTCAAGTTGCTTTTGTAAAGCCCAGTCAGACAGGATGGTTCTTTCGGGCTACAATTGGTTTCGATGAAATCAATGAGCTCCTCCCAATGCCTCACATCTGTGTATGAAGCTTGGAATTGCACGGTGGATGTACGGTCATTGTTGCTGTTCGGCACTCGACGAATCACAACCCTGCAAGTTTTATTTGGCAACTCTGGGACGTTACCTCGCGCTTTGTTGCCCGCACGCTCTCCCAAATCCGTTGCGGGTTTGCTTGTTGCCTCGCCTTCCCATTTTCCTCACCTCCCGAACCTCACTTGCAAATTTCCTCAGGAACATCTCCACACATTGTTACCGAATCCATTCAGCATTATCGAAGTTTTCCAAAGGAAGCTAGGTGTTGAAAGTGTCCAAAAAATCTGCAACCGCCATCTCCCAGCGCAGGGGTCCATTTCGCATCTGTTTCCAACGGTTCTGTCCCGGGATAATGGACTGATGCTTCTTCTCAAGAAACCCAGCCACCCATACTTTCTTCCACTTGTTGAAGGCACTAAAGTTGGGCTGCCCCATCCTTTTGGCAAATTGCTTCAATGAAAATTCCATTTGCTTCAAGCTAATTGGGGCTTTGCCTTCAGCCCCGCCCAAGTCCGACGAATCATCGCTCTCACCATCTGCATCAAATTCGTCACAAGAAATCTCTGGTAATGGGGGCAAATCAGCAATCCCTGCCACATCTGTCCTGCGCGGTTCTGCTGCCGGCTTAAATTGTTTCGTGGGGAGGCTAATGGGAGGTCTCCCAGGTGCGCCGGGAAGTTGTCCATATGGAGTAGAGCAGGACGATGTCGGCCGATTGACTGGATTGTTTGCAGCCAGTGCTGGAGGCACTCGAGGTGCGACGGGAGATGACAGCCCCTGTCCGGTGAACTGCTGAGGGGGGAACACTTCATGTCCACCATAGCCACCGTGGGGGAAGTCGTATCCTTGCAAACATGGCTCATTACTCTGATATCCTTGGGTTTCCCCACCAGAGCTTGGTTGAGATCTTCGTGTCATGTTGAATGGGGCAGAGTGGGAAAACTGGGGAGCACCTGGGAAATGGAGGCTGCGAAGGCGAGTAACAATACCCTAGTGGAGGTTGAATTTGATTTGGCGGTTGCCCGAATTGGGTGTCATTGCTCGGTGTATTTTCAGCATTATTGTCACATGCTCCCACATTGTCTTCTGGGCGTTGTTGTGAGCCAAACAGGTGACGCAGTGGAGCCATATTGGTTGTCTTCGGTGGAGATCCGGTCGTTGACATCGTATTTGAACAAAAGATAGTGGTAAATAAATTATTAGTTCAATTGGTGATTTCGAATGAAGCAGAGTATGGTTGAGAATCTTGAAACTAGCAGTTACCTTCGGCGGAATGAAGGCCTCTTATATCCATCTTCTTTGTCCCGAACTATGATATTTCACTGCACCATTGATCCATGAAACCTGGCTGAGAAAAAGAAATCATAGTCACACACATCCTGCCTTTCTTTGTTATATGCTCGAATTAGTATACTAGGAACTTGGATAGAAGCTCACCTTTGTTCGGTTCTTGACTGTATAGATCATAGAAGGGATTCAGCATGATATCTCCAGGAAACCAACAAGAACTATATCCGGTTGGAAGGTTAGCATGACTAGGCATCTTACACTCAAAATGTATGTGTATGACCTACTACTTCATTCAATATGAGGCCTGTTAGTCGAGCAGCAACAGTGATTGCTTCCTTTTGAGCTCCTTGTGCAAACTTCGTTGTCTCCTATGGATCCACCCACCGGTCAAGGATCATTACTGACGAAAACATCCTACGAGCATAGCAGTTCTCGATGATCATCGCGCGGGAATACAGCCAGCTACGCAACTTACCTATTCATTCATTGTATTGAGCTGATGTTATCCGCTGCTTCATGCTCGAGCGTAGACATAATCTGCACAATGCCACAATGACGTTGTATATGATAAGGCCGATCGTAGTAGCACGTGATGGAGATTATAAAAAGTTGATCACAATGATGACAAAAGAAACTTTCTCTGGCAACGATTTTCAGTAGATATTATCCTACTTTGTGAAGAAAACAGAGCGTGAGGTGAGTTTGTTTTACCCCTCCTCTACATTTGGTGGAGTGTGATGCACCTTGGAAAGCGATACGCTAATCTGAGTTAGCTCGCGTTCAAACAATTATCCCTGAGGCTCAAATGCAGCAACAAACCATACCGCCTAAACCATCATCGAGATTCATCAGAACAATGAGCGTTTCTCAAATATGGTCATCACTCGCCGGAAACATATTAAATGCTTTAGCTGCAAAAAGACATGATGCAACAAGAACCGACTGGAAGCTCACTAACAACAATATCACCCATTATCGATGAATGAAGGGCTATTACCCAACGGGATTCTACCACCTGCCGGCTGGGATCACCCTGAGCCATCAGGCTTTGACTACAGTAGGTGCACCTGAATGCCATCGACAAGTTGTCAATTAATAATCTACTCTCAGACAACGTCCCGGGTGCACCACCACCGAAAGAGACTCTCAACGAAGAACCTATGGACCCTCAGCAGCCTGATCTCACCTGTACCCCTGATCCAACCAAGACAAAGGCTCATAGGCAGGTAGTTGGACTGGAAAATGCGGGGGGGAAAGCGTATGGCCAAGCAACTAGATTGTACAACAAGCATCGAAAGTACTCAGAACGATGGAATCCATGGCATCCATTTCGATCTGCACACGACTTTCAGCAGGCTCAGTCGTTTAGCCAGTTACCGAAAACCTGGATAGATCAACATCTCAGGCGTGGACGGGACAACTTCAAAATCAAATCATTCCATTCAGGAAATGCTTTTCGAAAGCTCCTCTGGTAACTCGATCTCGGGCTCGGTGATGACAGTTGGATTGAAGATGAATCACATATCTTCGGAACATTATACAACAGGAATATTTTCAAATGCAGCCAGTCGCTTTTGGCACATCTCCCATTTCAGGGGCACCTAAAATTTGAACCAGTGCGCCTCGCTGACTCCGAGGGTCGTCGAATCTACAGCGAGATGAACATGGGCGATTGGTGGTGGGATACGTAAGATCAACGTCCTGACGGAGCGAAGATTGTGCTAGTCATATGTGCATCTGACAAGACTCCCCTGACCAATTTTTTGGGCGATCACCTTGCCTGGCCACTGTCTCTCACAATTGCCAATATTCGAAAAGATATCTGCCGCACACCAAAAAAGATCGCCGGAATTCTCATCAGGCTGATCCCATGTCCCCGAAAGGGTGCCAAGAACATTGACCAAGGATGGCATTCCGTGGTTGGAACTCTGCTGTCTCAACTGAGGCATCTTGACATCACTGGCCCCGGCTTGAAATGGGATTGTGCAGATGGATTCCAGCGACAATGTTACCCTCTGTTGGCTCCCTGGGTCGGGGATTATCCGGAACAAGTCATGGTTGCTCAAGTCTCATATGGCTCATGTCCGCTGTGTGAAATTCCTAAAGGTGTGCCGATGAGGCATTCAACCTTTCGACCACTTGATAACGCAAGATACCAGCATAGTTACTCGGAGCAGCTGGACGACAATAATATTGGTGCTCTGCACACTCCCGGTATCCACCCAATCCGCAACCAGTTCTGGCAATACCCTCTCTGCAATGTCTATGGGCTTTGGCAGCCTGATGAATTGCATCAGCTGCTCCTGGGTTTAGTCAAAGACTTATTGCACTGGCTGCTCAAATACCTGAAAGCTAGAAATGTCAAGGATCAATTTCACAATCGATTCACATCGGTGCCACGATATCCCGGCCTCCACCACCTCTCTAAACCATTCAATTTATTGAAAACCGGCACCTGGCAAGGTAAAGATATCCATGGAATGATCAGAACACTGGCGGTGAATTGCGCTCCAATCATTGACTGCTCCAATGATGACGGGAAAACTGCAGCGGAAATTGCCTTCGAGGAAATGGTGATGGGAGCAGTGCGGGCATTATGTGAATTATCTCTCCTTGTTAGCCAAGAAAATCACTCTGATCTATCCCTCACAGCACTAGAAGATGCACTGAAGGGATTTAACCAGAAGAAAGGTATTTTTCGAGAACAGAAATTGTCGAAGTCTGCGAAGGTGAAAGTCGATGCCTTGTTGGCAACGGAATCCCATCAGTTACGGGAACAAATGATCCATAAGATTCGTGCTTCAATGGAGGCCCTTGTGTATGGGGCTGAAAAGGTTTCCAAACCAAAACGCAGGCAATTTCAGGTGCGCCTGAATTGAGCCCGACCAGTGGCAACCACTTGGTCTGATGCTGATCGTCAGAAGGCAATTGAGCGATTGGAGAGCAAAATCCATCAAGTGACAACTGCTACACGCAAGCTTTTCGATAAATTATTCCAACGTCACGAGCGACAACTATTGCAGGAAGTCGGGACCAAGGCAACCGGTCCCAGAAGAAATTTCGCCAAAGAACTTGCCCTGAAGAAAACTGCCGCTGAAGACGACGCATACGAAGCGGCAAACTTGACCGCCGACAAGCGACTGCAATTTCGGCTCCGTCTATCCGATGCTCAGACAGAAGCCACGACCAGGAGCTTGGCTGATATGTAGTGTGTCACTATCCAGCAGGAGAGAGAGATTTATGGCATCACCTCGAATGAACAGAAGCAGTTAAGCAGGAATTCTCCATCCGTTGGATCAACTTTGAAGCTTGGTGCGAGACAGTCGGCATTCAGGCGCTCCGGAAAACCATTGAACAGCGCATGAATCTTTTCGGATATCGAAAGATGCATCTTATGAGCCATATCTCAGAGTCCATTCGCTGAATGGCTTCCGGTGTCAATTTTACCACTGATGTTTCTGAACGGCTACATATCGCCAATCTGAAAGAGGCATATCGATTTAGCAACAAAATCAAGTGCATTTGAGAGATGCTTGAGCACAATGACCGGTGTACTGGTCTTGACTATATGGAGGAGACACTGTCATATCTTGCACTTGAAGGCTGGTACAATACTGACTCGGCAAAGGTTTTTAACCAACTGTCCGCTACCGATACACGGCGAGATACACGCCGAGCCCATCTCTTATGTCTCCAAACAATCCAGGACGAGCCCATTATCCTCCCTGTATCACAGCAGTTATATCATTTCAGAGAAATGCATGTCCGCGGAGTGTGCAGAAGTATCAAATTAACCGTACTCAGAGATGCATCAGAAGATTTCGGAAATCCCTCTTTGGACAGCGATTCTGCGCCCAAATTGAAGGGGACTTGGGACACGAAGTTTGTGGACTCGTGCTCGGATATGATCAGAATTTGCTCTTACACAGTATATTGATTAAACTCCAGAATGGGCTGTTGTATTACCGTCAATCATTTCACAACCCGACTTCTGTTGAGCGTCTGGGACTTGATTGCAAGGTAGAATATCCCAATGCCAACAAAGGGATCATACCTGAAGCTCATAACGTCAGGGTGCAGTATATGCAACGTGAAGAGAATGACCTCGATAACACCTTCCAAGGTCGAATTGCTTGTTTTCCTGTATTATCCTCTAGCTGGACTCCACCAAATCAAATCCTCCAATTTCCGGAGCGCCTGCCAGCCGGGAAAGCAATATCGACCTTTTCTAAGAGGTGCAACATCACTCAGCAATGGGTATTACGTCCTCGAGCTCAAGAATACGCGGTGGTGATTCCAACAAAGTACAAAGATCTTCATGGTTGGACTGATTGTGTTGACAGTTTCATCCGGGTTGTTAAACAAACGAACAAGATGCATATTGTACGCGTTGGAGCAATAGTTGGGCCGGCGCATTTGGTGCGGGAGAATGCTGCATTGGGCGGCATGGATAGCGTATGGCTTGTAAATAATCATGTTGATTTAGATACCTACTGGACTGTATAGTAATTTGGATTAGAATGCCTAATTCAGGTGTGTAGCTGTGAGATAGATTATCAAATTTTACTATTCGATATGGAGATTATATAGTTATCACTCCCGGAGAGCCTGGCTCCAGGTGCACCGGAATCGTCTTGGAGACGAGTGTCGCAGTCCCAGTAACCCCGAAATTTTACCAACTTAACGGCATGATTTTATAGCAATTCTGAAGACGACTTCATAATCTTTAGAATATTCTTGTATTCTGTTCCGCTCCTTTAGAAGCGTTGAGGAGCACCTGAAGTACTCTCAGAGTACCGCAGAAGCACATCGTTTTGCATTCAGCCTGGTCGGGAGAGTCAGGGAGTTTCTGGACGGATCGGTGTGGCTGATCGGAATATGTAAGTCATTGAGTTATGACATCCGAACGATTTTACATTTTGCTGATGTATTGGAGAGTATTGGCCACTAACATCACATACTTATTGGTTTATGCCTAACAACTAACAAGGTTATACATCATTCATTCCCATCTGTCTTGTGCATGCGATCTATTCTTCACGCTCCATTGTCTCGAGTTCCTGCTGTTCCTCCTCCTCCTCCTCCTCCTCCTCCTCCTCCTCCTCCTCCTCCTCCTCCTCCTCCTCTTCCTCCTCGATACCATTGCCCTCTTCCTCGTGTAACATCACTGCCCATTCACGCTCTAGATCTTCAATGATTTTTGCCGCCAGCTCTTCATCTATCTGGCCATAGTCACTTTCACCGTCACCATCATCTGCCAAACGACCATCGATAGCATTAGTATCATCCAGTCGCGCAACACTCTGCGTGCCATCTCAGATTCATAATCTGAGTCCTCCGGTAGGTTAGTACATACACAAATGATTGTATATTGACGCAATACGTTGGGGCCTTCTCCGTTGTTCGAGCGGAAATTGGGAATCGTGCCTTATTGCAAAAGATAGTGCATAATTGGGAAGCAATGAAGGAGGAGCTCTTTAAGATGATGGCTATCCATCCTCATTTCGCGGTGGAGGAGGTTGAGAAGCACATTTCCTTGATGTTTGAGCCCTATACTAAGCCTTTGGGCATGCAATTGCAGCAGCCTTCTCTCCTCAATGACCCGTTGTTGAATGAAGTACAACCGTATAGCATCCCTGACATACTGGTATTCTGCGGAATCCAAATTTGACATAAGCCTTTCGATATCCCATATCTCATCGTTTTCTATACGATTCTCTCAAATATCAGGTGCGGATAATTGCCTCAAGTTCGAATGGCCGACATTGCACATCGCAGCGTTGTATTTCTTCACCAAGTTATTGAGCTGCTTCCATCTTCCATTAATCTGCGCAATGATCTTCTTTGCCTTCTTGTGGCCTCTGACTCGCTTGTGAAGCATGTCCACTTCCACTCGCCTCTCTGTCACTATCTTGATGATCTCCGCCTGTAGGTAATGAAGCTGTTTCAATCCATGAGCACTGTGATGGCGCAAGACGAGCTCGCAGTTCCTTCTCCACTGGTCGCGGGTCGAGCCGATCATTGTGAAGAGCCTCGTCACCATCGGATCTCATCCTCGTAACCGTTGTTCCTCCAGTTGAAGCTCAAAGATCTCATCATTTTTGGATTTTTGAAGCACCCTGTAGTAGATCACTAATTACCGATCTTGGTGGTATATTCCAGTACTCACCGGTATTGAGTATAGTACCTGACTTGAACTTCTGATTGCACTACCAGGTAATCTAAAATAATCCTTCTCAGTGGATGCATGTGCCCTGATTTATCGATTCGCTCTGCTACCACCATTGTAGTTATCTGTGCAAGAGTTTCCTTTGCTTCTTTTGCCATTTCAACCATCTTTGTCCAGCGGCATCCCAGGTTATTGCCCATCTTTTCTCTAGAACGTTGAGCATTGTACAGGCCTGTAAGAGGATTCCATTAGCATTGAAATAAATCTAGTTGTATTGGCCAGTACCTACCAAAAGAGTGTATCTTGGGCATTTGGCAGGAACTTGATAAAACTCTTCCCGACCAGATGAGATGTTGCATCATATACCCTAGATTCTCCGGCTCTTCACCAACCATGAGACAGTAATTTGTTTTGTGAAGAAGGTTGTACAAGACATGACACCGGTACTCCTGCCCATATATATGAAACCTTCCAATTTGTCCTTCAAATACCTCAATCCAGTCCGGATTGTAGCAGTACGGAGCGCTCTGAAACATACAAGCAACGTCATAACAAAACTTCAGATCAGCGAGGTGGGGAACCTCATGCAACACAGCTTCTATCAGTCTGATACCGTGGCTCTGCCGCTCACCACCACTGTAGATATTCAGAAACCTCAAATTTATGGGATAAAAGCATGTAATACCAACAACGCCACTCTCGTGTAACACCTTGTTTGTAGCGGTAATGGTTTCGCGGCTATTCCATCCGTTGGTGGCCATACATTTTAGCCCGCAGACGTTTGAGGGGATGCTGGTGTTGACATGCTCGTGGGCAATCTTGCCCAAGACGAACTTGTGCATGACATTGTCGAAGATAAGTTTTGGTTCGACGATCCCAAAGTCACACGGTGTATCCTTCTTCAGTTGTGCCTGCTGGATATTCCCATCCATTATAATCTGTATCGTACGGTCTTCATCTTCATCAGAGAAGTCAAAGCAGGGTGGACACACATTCACAAGTTCTTTTATCTTCCACGGAGTACTTTGGTCGCCTACCTCGATTGCTGATGGCATCATTGTATCTACCTGATATTTCTTGGCAACCCAATGATGGTAGGCATCTCAAAGCTGAATAACTGTATATATCAGTATTGAAGAGTAATAGGCAGTATCTGGGCATACTTGGTGTGAAAAGTCTGGCAGAACCATCTTGTTATCAGCATCAAAAGCTGCTTGAAGGCCTCCAGCCCAAGCCTCTTTGCAGATAGAACCCCTGGAACACTGTTCATGTTGAGTGCGAAGCAGTTTTAGTCAGAACACAGTACGAGGCTGTCTTGAGCTCAGAATGAAGAATCCAGAGGATATGAGGCGGCTTGCTGACTTTGAGCACTGGCAATACGAAACATCACTCCAAGCATAGCTCTCCATGGTGATGTGCCGAATGTTGACAACATCTCGACGGATGCATTCGCAGGATTTCTCCGACCTGCTGTACATAGAGTCTGACAAAATCTTTTCAACTTGTCACCAGTTTTGAGCAAGCTTATACCTCTCGCTGAGCCATGACCTCCTCTGACTGATTGTAGTGCCAATAATCTCGTCAATCCAATGTCTACTGTCATTTCGAACATACAGTTCATCATCCGGCTGGTTACCAAACTGCTCTTGCTTGTAGTCAAGCTGAAGGCGCAGGCAACAGTTTTGGTCTCATCAACAGGGGCTATTTCTTCCTCTTCCAATCAGATTGGGAGCTTGAAGTTGGATCCTCCTCTCTCCTTTTCGTATATCCATCGTCCGTGCCTGTGAGCCTCCATATTCACCCAATGCAAATCTCTCAAAAACAACTGTTTTGTGCTTCCTACCTATGATATCTAAGTATGAGCACGTCGAGGGTATGGTGATTAGGTATAGATCGGGAACAGTGTGACCTGCAATACCCGATACAAAGTAGTAAATGAAATGGTGCGGTAGGTGTCGATATGGTCGGGTGAATATGGCACTGAGGTGTCGAGGTGATGAACGTGAGATGGAGGTTAGCCTGAAGATGAGGCTCTGCGGGACCCTAAACTGAAGCCCTACAGATACCAACGGGTTATTTCACCCCATAGTCTGTATGCATTTATTTGCAACTATAGTTCAAGCTTTCTTGGTTGAGGCGGAACATAGTTCAACACATTTAGTATGATCTATTTAGTACTTGAGTATACTGAACTATACCAATGAGTATTGCTTGATACCAATTGAAATCTCGGAGTCCACAGTAATGTGACAAAATGTCAAGTATACGATAATACTTGCGAGTATGAAGCTGTACTGCACTGTTGTTATGAATTGTTGCCTGCCCAGTTATTATCACTCGTTGATTCGGATACCAAGCAGAACCTTTCAATTCTATATAAGTAAGTACATCAATTAGAATGGTTGCGCTTTATTGTAATGCGGTTGTAGTTTACCTAATGTGAACATTATTCTGTGATATCTTCTTTGAATGAATGTCAGAAAGGGACGAGCTTCAACTCTTGTGGTTCACCTTTCACGACATCGTATGTGATTTCAAGCCTTTCCTGCCGAGTAGAGAGAATGGTGTTGTTGATTCTCTCCTGAGTACCACCCAACTCTGCACTCCAATGCTCGGGTGGACGTAATTTGAACTTCCTAGCAGTCAGAACGCCTTGCAGCCTGTGACAGGGAAGCTTCTGAAATTGCTCCATGCCATTCGGGGTCTTCCCATTTGTACATTGCGGTGTGAATCGGTGTAATTTCAGCCACGTCATTATGGGCTACTTACTGATAATTACAAGAATTGCAGAACAAACTGGCAACATCCTGAGTTTATCTCTCCCTGCTGTTCCTTCAAAGGTTCCAAGTACCGAGTGCAGTTTGCTTGCATGCTGGCATAATTCCGAGCTGTCGCAAATAGTTTTACACTCTTCAAGACGTCTTCCGCTGTCGACGATGAGATTATTGTAGGCTGCGTTATAGCTGGCACTGTTTAGAGCTCGTGTAGGAATCTTGGTCGGTATTACAAGCAGGACCGTATGTATGCCATGGTTCCCTAAATATGCCACCTGCTTGGTCAGTACTCTCTATCTTCATATTTGAGTATCAAGAGACTTGCTGTTGCTTGCAAAAGGTTCACTCCCTACGTTTGCGCTCTCTTGAGGTTCTCCAAAGTTCCTACATGGCTCTCTTCTTTCATCAACTTTACTTTCTCTCCGTAGTACTCCCTCTTCTTCGCATAGACATTCGCAACCTTCTTTGCATACAGTCCCGGGAACCTAAGCCACCCCTTATACCCAAACACTGCCTTGGGTGTGCGTAGATCGGCGGAAACTGATTCCTTTTCCTCTCTCATTGCAAGGTTCCATGCGCTCATCTTGTTACAGAGCAAGCGAGATAGTTTAGAAGTGGTCACAGCCCTCGCATGCTTGAGGATTTGCATAGTGGTATACTTGGTCGTCATTCTGGCAAGATCTTGTCCCATCGCCAGCACTTTGTCGGCAAAGTCCTCGAAGATACCATCATTTTCATCCCCGGCATGACCAGATGCTTCCGTTACATCCGAGTCTACTTCATCATTCTCATCCTGTACAAACCAGTCACCATAGATACCAGGACCTAATGGAAAGCCCAACTTGAGAACTCTTTGCGGCTGTGGAGCTCTTCTGCATCTGTTTTTTCTTTCTCTGTTGCCGAGGCATTGGCAGATCACTCTGTTCTTTATTCTCGTCATCCCCATCTTCCGCAGTTTCTTCTCTGCCGTGCTCTTCTTCATCCGCATGCTATACCTGTCAGTATGATTGTGTACAACGAAGCAATGAGGGGTCTATCCCAGGACCTCCTGTTCGGAACCTTCCGAGGCTTCATTGCTCTCATCTTCGAGGGCTCAGACTGAGTTCCACTGTCGGAGTCAGTTTCAGCTCTGAGCAGGCGTCTTCCTCGGTTGCGATTCATTTTAAAGTTGTGACGAGTTTCCATAGGTGATGTGTACAGCAGAGGTGATTGCAATCTGGAAGTAAGTGGGCTCCACACAGTGCAGGCTGACAGGCTAAGCGGTGAGACCTCCCTGCGTCACTCCCCGGTCTGTGGACAATCTACACCTAACTATGCAGTCTCTGAGAGATGTATTACATTCGCTGAAGGTCAGAGGCCAGGAACACACCAGCAAGTTGAACTAGAACTGTAGGCATTGGGACGTCATAGTTGTTAGAGCTACGGGGTTGAGATATCATAATCCATGCTAGTGGAGTATCTGTTGGTTGCCAATTAAATCTCTGATGCAATGCCAAATAACCAATATAAAAGCAAGGCATTGATTAGAGCAGAGCTATTGTACCATACTGCGATAAGCACTGATGAGACTAAGGTTCTCAAATGTTATAGCTAATGAACAAATGGAAGGCAAAATGTGAGTATGAAGGTATAATCTGATATTTGTCTGTTGTAATTTAGTATAATGGATGGACTGATTGTAATCAGGAGCGTAACTCTTCAAAACCACATTGTTTGATTATGATATCCTAAGGGAAGCATGACAATCTGTTACAGGGCGCATTCGGATGAATGAAAGGAGCGATCGCACTAGTTAAATCATGAGCACTGGAATGATATCATGGATGTATGGATATCCAAACCATTGAGCTTGACTATACAAAAGATCTCATTCTTACTAGCGATGCAGAGAACATGCTCCAACAGCGAACATTCAGAAATACCTACCAGCAAAAGAAGACCAATTCTCATTACTGAGTTTTTATGATACCTACATCCATTTAATATACATACAAAATCAATTAGCTTTCTGTAGCGGCAACCCGGCACCGGAATGACATTTCCCTTTCAATCTCAACCCAACATTAATGTGTCTTTGCTGGAACAGATTATATCTTTCAGCCAAGAACACCAATGCCTATTGGGGGCACAGTGTGTCTGGCTTATCGCTTTGTTAATAGGATTACAACATGGTCTAGTTATTGATATTGATAACTTAGCCTCTGGAAGAGCCTTGAACAATCGGGAAATATCCATTACACCTCGGGACATCCCGAAATCTATTTCCCCTGAAAAAAGTTAACATATTCAGCATAGCTATGTTAGCGGCACCTTAAGGAGAATCAGAAAGGGTCTAGTAAGTCCACTAGCTCAAACTCGGAAGGGAATCAAACGAACACGGAGGAATCCATTTTGATCAGATCGTTTCCATATCGACCTACGTTACCAACCTCTTAAGGAGAATCAGGAAGGGTTGAATCATTGGTAACCACAAGAAATCCAGATTGACACAGTTAGGGAAAAGATTATAGGCAATCTTAATTGGCAAGTATGATCTATGGCTGTAGTATTACCTATTCTCAATATCTAAGTACCCCAGGAACAGTATAATAAATATTTCACACAATGGCCTTGGGTTAATTATACCTGAACGAAGAAGAGCTCCAAGGGTATAACTCTTGACAGACCCAAAGGTCCTTATTAGGTCAATCACCAACAGCCGGGATATTATCAAAAGCCACTTTACCACTGGTAGTTTCGGTTGTACAATATTTCAACATACCAGTGACACCCAACAATTGTCAACACACACAATACATTCCAACAACTTACATAATTCGAATAATCGAAAACAACTACTTGAATACTTCCAATTGATAGCGAAGGAATCATTCACGGACATGATAATTTTCAGAATGAAATGAGCTGATTGAAAATTAATATATTTGATATAGTCGGATATATGTTCCGACCGATAGACGACCCTTGCCCGTTCGCGAACCGGATGGGCCATTTCGCAAACTTGGGCCAGTTCGCGATCCCTACAGCCAGATCGCGAACCGGATGGGCCAGTATGCGACCTTGCTTGAAAACTTAAAACCCGTGGACAAGATTCACCTGCAGATGGTGAACTCGGCCGGTATGTTGTTAATGGGATAGAATTACTCTGACAGGCAATGAATCCGATGTACAATTGACTTGGAGGTTTCAAGTAGCTGTCTTTCCAGAGTAGGTATCTTAAATACCAATTGCTATACAGCGTTTCAAGAATTTGAGTTGTAGAATAGTTTCAATCTTCAGATATAAAGAGGGGACATGTTGGCGTGCCAGTTTTCAGTATTACAATTTCATCTTCTCTTCTCATCTGGGACACTACTACACGCTTTGAATTCCACCAATGGTTCCTTCATTGTCAATATGGATGCTTTTTATGCTGAGATCTTCAATTATTCTGGAGTATGCATTGGTCATGGGAATGCATTTCCTGCTCTGCGTGTATACCACCACCAGGGACTACTGGATGAAGAAGTTCTTGTCAGCTTGACATCGTTTAGTAATGTTCCGGTACTTTTGCAATCAATGACCTTTTAATATCAACTTAAACTGACAAGGTATAGGTGTTGACACATCTGCTCTACCGGGACCCAATTGAGGATACCAATTTCCTACAGGAATTATCTATTGGTACCTTCTTTCCCTGG
>Ga0307514_10000890_pt1 | contig 46600 bp, 59 predicted proteins | sample 16_EM_MG_FD_203088 | JGI IMG/M metagenome (GOLD analysis project Ga0307514, IMG submission 203088) | Populus trichocarpa ectomycorrhiza microbial communities from riparian zone in the Pacific Northwest, United States - 16_EM | ecosystem: Host-associated > Plants > Roots > Unclassified | place...
ACAAAGGGTGATGCCGCCGAGCAACGCCACGGCCGCCGAGAGCAGGCCGGCCGGCAGGTCGGGCCACCGCCCCCGGTGCCGCATGATCAGCCACAGCGCCGCGGCGCTGGCCACCAGGCCTACGGCAGTGTTGGCCTTCATTTCGACGGCACCCGGGATCACGCTGCGCAGCAACGGCAGATCGAATGCCCACCCGCACAGGACAACCAGGCCCAGCAAGGCAGAGAAGGCGCAGGCGACCAAGGCGAAGAGACGCGGAGCGCCGGGTTCGGGCGACAGGAGTCGACTGCCCGAGGCTGCTGCAGTGTCCGCATTCGTGTCCGCGTCCTTGTCCGCGGCCTTGTCCGTTGACGGCATGGCGAAAGCCCTTGGCGCAAATGTAGATGGCGCAGAGTAGACCACTTCTCCCGCAACCCGGAATGGGGTTTTCGCTACGGTTTTTGACGACCCCGGACGCGGGATCCAGGGCCGTCCTACAGCCGCTGCGCACCACCGCCGACACCAGCGGAGTACGGGGAGATTCAAGCTGCCTGCCATCATCCACTGAAAAGAGGCATACCCGTGAACTCCATCATCTACATCGTCGGCCTGGTCGTCGTGATTGCCGCAGTGCTCTCGTTCTTCGGCCTGCGCTGAATCTCTTTTGCGACCTCGCCGGTGCACCACATCCGAACCCGGGCGCACCGGTTTTGGTCATTTTTAGAGCACCAACTGATCCAGTTTGGACCATTTGGTCAAACCAGAATTCATAAAAACACCTCAAGCATTTGATTTTCAAAGACTTTTTGTCTTTGGCACATGAAATGCTAAATACCCGTGAGCACCGGCACCGCCGGCAGATCCACAGGTATCGCGAGGTTTTCCATGAATGTCGGAATCTTCATCCCCATCGGCAACAACGGCTGGCTGTTGTCGGAAAACGCACCCCAGTACCAACCCAGCTTCGCGCTGAACAAGGCCGTCACGCAAAAGGCCGAGCACTATGGCCTGGACTTCGTGCTGTCCATGATCAAACTGCGCGGCTTCGGCGGCAAGACCGAATTCTGGGACCACAACCTCGAGTCGTTCACGCTGATGGCGGGCCTGGCCGCGGTGACGACCAAGATCAAGCTCTTCGCCACCGCCGCCTCGCTGGTGATGCCGCCAGCCATCGTGGCGCGCATGGCCTCCACCATCGACTCGATCTCCGACGGGCGCTTCGGCCTGAACCTCGTCACCGGCTGGCAGCGGCCCGAGTATTCGCAGATGGGCCTATGGCCGGGCGACCAGTTCTTCGGCACGCGCTACCAGTACCTGTCCGAATACATCCAGGTGCTGCGCGACCTCTGGGGCAAGGGCCAGTCCGACTTCAAGGGCGAGCACTTCCAGATGGACGACTGCCGCCTGAGCCCGCGCCCGCAGGCCGACATGAAGGTGATCTGCGCCGGCCAGAGCGACGCCGGCATGGACTTCTCGGCCAAATACGCCGACTACAACTTCTGCTTCGGCAAGGGTGTGAACACCCCCAAGGCTTTCGCGCCCGCGGCGCAGAAGCTGATCGATGCCAGCGCGAAGACCGGCCGCCACGTCACCACCTATGTGCTGATGATGGTGATCGCCGACGAAACCGACGAGGCCGCGCGCGCCAAGTGGGAACACTACAAGGCAGGTGCCGACACGGACGCCATCGCCTGGCTCGGCGCGCAGGGAGCGGCCGACACCAAGTCGGGCGCCGACACCAATGTGCGCCAGATGGCCGACCCGACCTCGGCCGTGAACATCAACATGGGCACGCTGGTCGGCTCCTACGCCAATGTGGCACGCATGCTCGACGAGATGGCCGAAGTGCCCGGCACCGAAGGCGTGCTGCTGACCTTCGACGATTTCGAAAAAGGCGTAGCAGCCTTCGGCGAATACATCCAGCCGCTGATGCACAGCCGCACCGGTGCCGACACGCCCGTGCCCTCCCTGGTCGCACCGCAAGTCCTCGCCGCCTGAGCGCCACCATGACCCAGGCCAAAAACACCACCATCACCTCGACCATACCCGTCGGCGTGCCATTCATTCCCGGTTCGCCCGCACCGCTGGTGCTGCCCGCGCGGCCCGAGCCGGTGGCGATACACACGGCCAACACCGCGCTCATCGTCGTCGACATGCAGAACGCCTATGCCTCCGTCGGCGGTTATGTCGACACGGCCGGCTTCGACATCTCGGGTGCGCAGGGCACGATCGCCGCCATCGGCCGCAGTGTGGCGGCCGCACGCGCGGCCGGCGTGCTGGTGGTCTATCTGCAGAACGGCTGGGACACAGCCTATGTGGAAGCCGGCGGCCCGGGCTCGCCCAACTGGCATAAGTCCAACGCGCTCAAGACCATGCGCCGGCAACCCGCGCTGCAGGGCAAGTTCCTCGCCAAGGGCGGCTGGGACTATGAACTGCTCGAAGCGCTGAAGCCGCAGGCCGGCGACATCGTCGTGCCCAAGACGCGTTACAGCGGCTTCTTCAACAGCACGCTGGACAGCACGCTGCGCGCGCGCGGCGTCCGCAACCTGGTGTTCACCGGCATCGCCACCAATGTGTGTGTGGAGTCGACGCTGCGCGACGCCTTCCACCTCGAATACTTCGCGGTGATGCTGGAAGACGCCACCCACGAACTCGGCGGCCCGGCCATCCAGGCGGCCACCGTCTACAACGTGGAAACTTTCTTCGGCTGGGTGTCCACCGTGGATGACTTCTGCCGGACGCTGGCCTAAGCAGCGTCACCCCGACAACTCATTTTTTCAACCAGGAGCTTATCCCATGCCCAAACAAGCCATCATCCCGCCGGGTACCGGCACCCCCATCGCCCCCTTCGTCCCCGGCACCATGGCCGACGGCGTGGTCTACGTCTCGGGCACCCTGCCCTTCGACAAGGACAACAACGTGGTCCACGTGGGCGACGCCACGGCGCAGACGCGCCACGTGCTGGAGATCATCAAGGGCGTGATCACCGCCGCCGGCGGCAGCATGGACGACGTGACCTTCAACATGATCATGATCAAGGACTGGGCCGACTACCCCAAGGTCAACGCGGTGTATGCCGAGTACTTTCCGGGCGTGAAGCCGGCGCGCTACTGCATCCAGTGCGGTCTGGTGAAGCCCGACGCATTGATTGAAATCGCGTCGATCGCCCACGTCGGCAAACCCTGAGGCCAGGATCTTCACCATGGCGCTGTACCACGAAGTCCATGGCCCGGCGGACGGCAACACCGTGCTGCTGTCGTCGGGCCTCGGCGGCTCGGCGGGTTTCTGGAAACCGCAGATCCCCGCCCTGGTCGCCGCCGGCTGGCGCGTGCTCGCCTACGACCAGCGCGGCACCGGCCGCAGTTCCGAGGCGCTGAAGGCCAACTACAGCATCGCCGACATGGCGCGTGATGTGGTCGAGGTGCTGGACGCGACCGGCACCCAACGCTGCCATCTGGTCGGCCACGCGCTCGGCGGCCTGGTGGGCTTGCAGCTTGCGCTGGACGCGCCCGAACGCCTGGCGAGCCTGGTGCTGGTCAACGCCTGGTCCCGGCCCAACCCGCATTCGGCTCGCTGCTTCGAGGCGCGGCTGGCGCTGCTCTCGGCCTACGGTCCGCGGGCCTATGTGGAGGCGCAGCCGATCTTCCTGTACCCGGCCGCCTGGTGCGCCGAACATGCCGACGCGGTGCAGGCCGAGGTCGACCATGCCTTCGCCCATTTCCCCGGCGAGGCCAATATGCGCGCACGCATCGGCGCGCTGCGCGCCTTCGACGTGGATGCCCAACTCGGCGCCATCCCCATGCCGACGCTGGTGGCCGCCGCCACCGACGACGTGCTCGTGCCCTGGACCATGTCGCAGCGCCTGGCAGACGGCCTGCCCCATGCCACACTCGACCGCATGCCCCATGGCGGCCATGCGCACAGTGTGACCGAGGCCGCTGCCTTCAATGCCGCGCTGCTGGAATTCCTCGGCAAGACTCTCGCCGGCAAACTCACCCAGATTTCTTCCTGAAACCATCATGAAACCCGCACTCGACTCTGCCGCCCTGGCCACCCTGTTCACCGAAGCCCGCAGCCAGAACGGCTGGACGCCGGAGCCGGTCTCCGACGCGCTACTGCAACAGGTCTACGAACTCGCGCGCATGGGGCCGACCTCGGCCAATTGCTCCCCCGGCCGCTTCGTCTTCGTGCGCACGCCCGAAGGCAAGGCCCGGCTGAAGCCCGCGCTGTCGGCCAGCAATGTGGAAAAAACCATGACCGCCCCGGTCACCGTGATCGCGGCCTGGGACAAGAGCTTCTTCGACAAGCTGCCCGCGTTGTTTCCGCATGCCGACGCGCGCAGCTGGTTCACCGGCAGCCCCGAGGTAGCGCATGAAACCGCGTTCCGCAACGGCACGCTGCAGGCCGCCTACCTGATGCTGGCGGCACGTTCGCTAGGGCTGGACGCAGGCCCGATGTCGGGCTTCGACAAGGCCAAAGTCGATGCCGAGTTCTTCCAGGGAACACGCTGGACGAGCAACTTCCTCATCAACCTCGGCCATGGCGATCCGGCCAAGGTGTTCGGCCGCCTGCCGCGGCTGGACTTCAGCGACGCCTGCACGCTGGCCTGAATCTCGTCACCCCCTACCGCCACGGAACGCGCCATGCTGAACACCGCCGCCACACCGTCCCCCGGCCTTGCCACCGCACCGGCGACCCGCCTGCCGAAAAGCGACTACCGCAACGCCATGGCGCGCCTGGGCGCCGCGGTCAACATCATCACCACCGACGGCCCGGCCGGCCGCGCGGGCTTCACCGCATCCGCCGTGTGCAGCGTGACCGATGAGCCGCCCACGCTGCTGATCTGCCTGAACCGCCAGGCCTCGGTCTACCCGGCCTTCCAGGCCAACGGCGTGTTGTGCGTGAACGTGCTCGGCGCCGGGCAGCAGGCCTTGTCCGGCGTATTCGGCGGCAAGACGCCGATGGCGGAACGCTTCGGCGCGGCCAGCTGGCGCAGCAGCACCACCGGTTCACCGGTGCTCGATGGCGCGGCCGTGTCCTTCGACTGCCGGGTGGTGCGCAGCACCAGCGTGGGCACCCACGACGTGTTTTTTTGCGAAGCGGTGGCGATCAGCCTCGGCGAGGCCGCCCACGGCCTGATCTATTTCGACCGCCAGTACCACCACATTTCAACCCACTGAATTCAACCCGCTGAAGGTGGCGTGATGCCCTGCAGCACGATGCGCTGCAGGTTCTCGACCGTCTGCTCGAAGAACTCCGGGTCGTCGAGCGTGCGCCCGGCAATCACCTCGACCTGCACGCTGAAGTCGGCATAGTGCTGGGTGGACGCCCAAAGCATGAAGATCAGGGTGTGCGGGTCCACCGGCGTGAGCTGGCCGGACGCGATCCAGGCCTGGATGACCTTGGACTTGTGCGCCACCAGCTCGCGCAATTCGCGCTGCAGTTCGTCGCGCAGCAGCGGCGCGCCCTGCAGCATCTCCATGCAGTACAGGCGCGAAGCCTCGGGCCGGTCGCGGGCGAGCACCAGCTTCGTGCGGATGTAGTCGGCGATCACCTGCCGCGCGTCCTGGTTGGCACTGAACCCGCGAAAGGGCGCCAGCCAGACCGCCAGCAGATCGCGCAGCACCTGCACGTACAGCGCCTCCTTGCTGGCGAAGTAGTACAGCAGGTTGCTCTTCGACACATCGGCCCGCGTCGCCACCTGGTCAAGGCTGGTGCCGTGCAGGCCGAAGCGTGAAAACAGGCCCAGCGCCGCGTCCAGGATCACGCTGCGCTTGTCTTCGATCTGGCGCCTGCGCCGGCTCGTCGAGGCGGCGCTGCGCACGGCCGGCGCGCGTGTCTTGCGCGGCACGGCGGCAGTCTTGCGGGTGATGGTGGCGGCCGTGACGGGACGCTTGATGGGGGGCATGCCGACGAATCTCCTGGTCTTGGGGCATTGTGCAAACAACGCAAGTTTCGCAGAAGCCAGGCGCTGGTCGGGGCCGCGCCTATGATGAAAGCCCCACCTCGGAACCCGCATGCAACTCCTACACCGCCCATCGATCCGCCTTGCCTGGGCGCTCATGCGCGCGGCGGGGCTATCGCTGTGCCTCGGCGCCCTGGCACAGGTCCCCGCCGTCGCACCCACCGGCGGCATCTGGTCGGCCGGTGACGGCTTCACCTTCAAGGACCAGGAGAAGAAAACCCGCCGCGCCGTCAGCGGCATCGCCTGCGCACCCAATGCGCGGCAACAGACCGTCTGCCTGCTGGCCTTCGACGAAGGTGTGGTGATGCAGTTTGCCCGGCTGGGGGACAACCGCCTGAAACCAGACGGCCCGGGCTTGGTACTGGGCCGCGCCGGCCAGGAACTCGACGCCGAAGGCGCAGCCACCGACGGCGACTACTTCTACCTGACTGGTTCCCACGCGGTGAAGCGCCAAAGCTGCGCCGCCAACCCGGCCAGCCAGCACGTGCTGCGCTTCAGGCGCGACACCCAGACTGGCCAGACCGGCCAGACTGCCACCGCCATGGACCTGCGCGATGCGGGCCATCTGCTGAAGCTGATCGCGGCGCTGCCGGAACTCCAGCCCTATGCCGGCCCGGGGCACTGCCTGGGCAGCGGCGGCATCGACATCGAAGGCCTGGCCGTGCGCCGCGGCAGGCTGTTCTTCGGCCTGCGTGGGCCGACCGAAGCCGACGCGGCCTTCATCGTCTCCGTCGATGCAAAAGCCTTCTTCGACGGTGCCGACGCGAAACCGAAACTCAGCCGCGTCAAGGTCGGCCCCGGCCGCGGTCTGCGCGACATGGTGGCGGTGGGTGACGGCGTCCTGCTGCTGGCCGGGCCGGACGACGCCGAACGCAACGCCGGGCTGCCGTGGCAAGTGCTGCACTGGAACGACGCCACAGAGGGCCCCAACGCCGCCACGCCGAAGCCGCTGGCGGTGCTGGACCTGGGCAGCGTGGCCCGGCGCAAGTGCGACAAGGAGATCAAGCCCGAGGCGATGACGGTGCTCGCCGAAGGGGCGAAAGCCTATCGGCTGCTGGTGTTGTCCGACGGCATGTGCGACGGCGGGGCCATGGCTTTCGACATTCCCCGCTGAACAACCGTCACGGCACCCATCACGGCATTTTTTTCGGCCTCGCCGCCCTCGGCTTGACCACCCGGCCCGCATCGCCGCCGTAATGCTCCAGCGCCAGCGTGCGCAGCAATTGAATGGCAAACCGGATCGGCTTCGTGGCCGGCCGCGCCTTGGGCACGGCCAGCACCACGCGGTTGCGGATCGCGGGTGAATGGATCTGCGCCATATGCAGCGGCTGCTCATAAGCCCACAGCCGTAACGCGCTCTGCGGCAGCACGGTGTGCGACACGCCACGCGCCACCAACGACAAGACCGTCTGCACCGAATCCACCTCGGCCACGATCGAAAGCGGCAGGCCGCGCGGCCGGGTTTCCTTCTCCAGCAGCTGGCGCAACGCATTCGGCCCGCTGGGCATGACCAGCGGCAGCGCGGCCACGTCGGCCAGGCGCACGCGGCGCGGCAGCGGCGCCGGGCCGATCAGCACCAGCGGCTCGCGGGCCAGGGTTTCCTCATCCATCTGCGGCGAATGCGGCGGGTCGAACAGGATCGCCGCGTCGAGCTTGCCGGCCACCACCCATTCGCGCAGGCGGATGCTCAGGCCCTCGACCACGCTGATGATCGCGTCCGGATAGGCCGCGCGGAAACGCTCCACCAGGTCGGCGGTCAGCACATGGGCCACGCGCGGCGGCAGGCCCACGGTAACGCGGCCGCGCGGGCTGGCCTGGCGTTCGCGCATGTCGGTCCGGGCCTTGTCGGCCAGCTCGAAGATGCCGCGCGCATGCGACAGCAGCGCCAGCCCGGCCTCGGTGGGCTCGGCGCCACGGCCGGTGCGCACCAGCAGCGCCTGCCCCACCTCCTGCTCCAGCAGCAGCACCTGGCGGCTCAGGGCCGGCTGCGACATGTGCAATGCGGCGGCACCGCGGCTGAAGCTGCCGGCCTCGACGACGGCCACGAAGTAATGCAGGCGGGTGAGGTCCATGGTCCACAGTATGAAGCATGCCATTTTCAAATAGCTGATATCCGCATAAAGCAGCACACAGCACCGATGGACAACCGGACAATCGAACCATGCCCCAAGACAAGGTACTGACCTACAACCCCCATCCGACCACCCCCCGGCTCGTCCTGCCAGCCGGAGCCTGCGACAGCCATGTCCACGTGTTCGGGCCGGCCGAGTACTTTCCGTTCGACCCGGCCCGCGGCTTCACACCGGTCGATGCGCCCAAGGAGACGCTGTTCGCGCTGCACCGGCTGCTGGGCATCGAGCGCTGCGTGATCGTGCAGTCGCTGATCCATGGCTACGACAACCGTGTGGTGGAAGACGCCATTGCCGCCGGCGGCGGCCGCTACCTCGGGGTGGCGCTGGTGCCGGTCGACGTGCCCGACGCCGAACTGGCCCGCCTCGCGGCCACCGGCTTTCGCGGCGTGCGCTTCAACTTCATGCGTCACCTGGCCAGCCCGGCCGGCATCGAGGGCGTGGTGGCCTTTACCCGGCGGCTGGCGCCGTACGGCCTGCACCTGCAGGTGCATTTCGAGAGCTGCCTCGTCCACAGCCTGGCCGAGCCCTTGGCACGCAGCGCCGTGCCGGTGGTGATCGACCACATGGGCCGCGTCGATGCCGCGCTCGGTGCCGAACATGCCGACTTCCTGGCGCTGCACCGGCTGATGCGGAACCCGCTGTTTCGCGTGAAGGTGAGCGGCATCGACCGTGTCTGCAACAGCTCTGACTACACCGCCGGCATTGCCCTGGCGAAGCAGCTGGTGCGCGACTTTCCCGAGCGCTGCCTCTGGGGCACCGACTGGCCGCACCCCAACCACCACCATGTGCCCGACGACGCCGTGCTCGCCGACAGCCTGGCGCAGATCGCGCCCGACGCGGCCGCGCTCCGTCAACTGCTGGTGACCAACCCGCAAAGCTTCTACCGGTTCGACGCATGATGGCTGACACGAACTTCCAACCCTCGGCGCGCCGGCTTGCCGGCAAGGTGGCCCTGGTGACCGGCGCCGGCTCGGTCGGCCCCGGCTGGGGCAATGGCCGTGCCATCGCCGTGCGGTTCGCCGAGGAAGGCGCGGCGGTGTTCGGCGTGGACCGCGAGGCAGCGCGCATGGCGGAGACAGCGGAGCGGATCACCGCCGCGGGAGGCAACTTCGCCACCGGCAGTTGCGACGTGACGCAGAGCGATTCCGTCGCGGCCATGGTTGCGGCCTGCGTGGCGCGCTTCGGCCGTATCGACATCCTGGTCAACAACGTGGGCGGCTCGGCCAAGGGCGGGCCGGTGGAGATGAGCGAAGACATCTGGGACGCCCAGGTGGACCACAACCTCAAGAGTGTGTTCCTCAGCTGCAAACACGTGCTGCCCCAGATGCTGGCGCAAGGCGGTGGCGCCATCGTCAACCTGTCGTCCACCTCGGGCCTGCGCTGGACCGGCGCGGCGCAGATCGCCTATGCCGCCACCAAGGCCGGTGTGATCCAGTTCTCGCGTGTGCTGGCCGTGCAGTATGCGGCACAGGGCATCCGCGTGAACACCGTGGTGCCGGGCCAGTTGCACACGCCGATGGTGGAGACGCGCCTGGCCGGCCAACGCGCCGGTGGCGACGTGGCGGCGCTGCTGGCCCAGCGCCAGTCGCGCATTCCGCTGCCCTTCATGGGCGACGGGCGCGACACGGCGGCGGCCGCGCTGTTCCTCGCATCCGACGAGGCGCGCTTCATCACCGGCACCGAAATCATCGTTGATGGCGGCATGTCCGTCAGGTGCGACTAAAAATGAAACCACCAGGAGACAAAACCATGAAGCCATTCCAACACCTGCGGCGCCGCACGCTGCACACCCTTGTCGCCGCACTCGTGCTGGCCGGCGCGCCCGCGGCCTTCGCACAGGACAAGGTCACGCGCATCGTGGTCGCGTTCCCGCCCGGCGGGCCGGTGGACTTCGTGGCGCGCACGCTCGGCGAGCAGCTCGGCAAGGAGTTGGGCCAGCAGGTCATCATCGAGAACAGGGCCGGCGCCAACGGCGCGATCGCGGCCGAATACGTGTCGCGTTCGGCGCCCGATGCCCACACGCTGTGGCTGACCAGCGTGGGGGCGGTGGCCATCAACCCCTCGCTGTATGAGAAGCTGCCTTACGACCCGGTACGCGACCTCACGCCGGTGACGCTGGTGGTGCGCAACGTGGAGGTGCTGGTGGTCAACGCCAACGCACCCTACAACACCGGGGCCGAATTCGTGGCCGCTGCCCGACAGAGTCAGCAGCCGCTGACGCTGGCCTCGTCCGGCACCGGCAGCGTGCCGCATCTGGCCATGGAATTGCTGGCCGATGCGTCCAGGACCAAACTGCTGCACGTGCCCTACAAGGGCGCGGCACCGGCCATCAACGACGTGCTGGCCGGCCATGTGAACGGCTTCTTCGGCGACATCCCCGGGCTGATCGGCTTCATCAAGGCCGGCAAGCTCAAACCCATCGGCATCGCGGCGGCCAAGCGCCACCCGCTGCTGCCGGAGGTGAAGACCTTCGCCGAGATGGGCATCGCCGGTGTCGATTCCGACAACTGGTACGCCATGTACGCCGCCAAGGGCACACCGGCCGCCGAGGTGGACCGCATGAACCAGGCGCTGCACCGCACCCTGGAGACCGAAGCGGTGAAGAGCCGGCTGATGGCCTCGGGCGCCGAGCCAGCGCCGTCCACACCCGCAGAACTGGCGGCGCTGCAAAAGAGCGACGCAGCCAAGTGGTCGGCCATCGTCGTCAGCAAGAAGATCAAGCCCGACTGAGCAACCCAACCCAACCCAACCCAACCCAAACCAAACCAACCCAACCCCCGTTCGCACTGAGCTTGTCGAAGTGCATCCGATCGTCCTGAGCCTGTCGAAGGGACTGAGCTTGTCGAAGTGCATCCGATCGTCCTGAGCCTGTCGAAGGGCCTGAGCCTGTCGAAGTGCCTTTGACGAGGCGCCTTCGACAGGCTCAGGCCGAACGGTATTTGGCAACGATTGGCCCAAGCCTTCGACAAGCTCAGGCCGAACGGTAGCAACAACGGTAGCCCCGATTGACCACTCCACCGAACCCCATGCGCATCCCGCCCATCGCCCCTGGCACCCGCCCCGAACTTGCCGCGCAAGAGGCGCAGATCCTGGCCGAACGCGGCCGCATCTCGCCGCTGTACCAGGTGCTTTTGCACAGCCCGCCCGTGGCCCATGGCTGGGAGCAGATGCTCTCGGCGATCCGCAACCGCAACAGCCTGCCGGCCGGACTGCGCGAACTGGTGATCCTGCGCGTGGCCGTGCTGAACCGGGCGGCCTACGAATTCGATGCCCATGTGCCGCATGCGCTGGCCGGCGGCGTAGGCCAGGCCACCATCGACGCGACCCGGCTACAGCCTTTGCCGCAAGGCGAGGTGTTCACGCCGGACGAGCGGCTGGTGCTCGAGCTCACCGATGCGATGACGCGCGACATCGAGATACCTGATGCCTTGTTCGAACGCCTGCGCCAGCGCTTCGACGGCCAGGCCCTGATCGACCTCACCGCCACCGTGGCGGCCTACAACATGGTGTCGCGTTTCCTCGTGGCGCTGCACATCGGGCATTAAGCATGGCGACGACGAAAGACCTGGTGCTGCTGCAGGCGCCCCTGGACACCGCAAGCTTCGATGCGGCGCAAATGGACACCGACTGCCGGGCCTTCCTGCTGACGCCAGGGGCCGCACCGCTGGTCGCTGGCCTGCGCCGCGCGGCCTGGTCGGCCAAGGCAGCACTTGCCTATGTCTACCTCGAACCCGCGTCGGCCGTGACGCGCGGCCTGTTGTCCACCCTGGAACACCGCTTCGCCGCCCACTGCCCCTGGGCGCAGGCGGTGCGCGCCTCGCGGCTCGAGCAGGTCTTCGACACGCCAGGCGCCTCGGCCGGCCGGCGCGCCGACTTCCACTACGCGGTGGAGATGGACCCCGACGACGGCTGGATGCCCGAGATCGCGCGCTGGTACAACACCGAACACATGCCCGGCCTGGCGGCGGTGCCGGGCTGCATCCGCGCCTCGCGTTTCCTGAACCACGGCCACGGTCCGCTGTCGCTGGCCTGCTACGACCTGGTGACCGAGGACACCCTGGGCTCTCCGCCCTGGCTGGCCGTGCGCGGCACGCCCTGGAGCGACATCACCCGACCGCATTTCACCAACACCCGGCGCACCATGTTCCAGGTGCCGTCCACCCCGACCAGCCTGCCCTGAGGCCTGCGCGCGCACCGGGATGGGGCGGCTTTCGGCCATCACGGGCAAAATGGCGCCTTCCCCGCGCCGCCCTTTCCCCCATGCCCTCCGCATCCCCCTCATCCCGATGAGCAGCGCCAACGCTGCCCTTCACGCGGCCAACCGCCGCGGCATCTTCGCCATGCTGGCGGCGATGGCCAGCTTCATCGCCAACGACGCCCTGGTCAAGTACACCAGCCAGACCCTGCCGTCCGCGCAGTTGATCTTCCTGCGCGGCGCCATGGCCTGCGTGGTGGTGCTGGCCGCCGCCCAGGCCATGGGCTTGATGCCGCAGATCCGCACCGTCACGCAGCGCTGGGTCTTGGTGCGCGCGGCGGCCGACACCAGCGCAACCATGCTCTACCTGACCGCGCTGTTTCACATGCCGATCGGCAACGCCACCGCCATCAATCTGGCCGGGCCGCTGTTCGTCACGGTGTTCGCGGCCTGCTTCCTCGGTGAACGGGTGCGCGCCTCGCGCTGGACGGCGATCGGCCTGGGCTTCCTGGGCGTGCTGCTGGTGATCCAGCCCAAGGCCAGCGGCTTCAACGGTTATGCCCTGCTGTGCCTGGCGGCCACGGTGTTCCATGCCACGCGCGACCTGCTCACCCGGCGCATTCCTGCCGACGTGCCGGTGATCATGGTGACCCTGGCCACGGCCATCGTGGTCACGCTGGTATCGGGCCTGGTGTCGCTGGGCCAGGGCTGGAGCGGCTTCGGCTGGCGCGAAACGTTGTGCCTGGCCCTGGCCTCGGTGCTGTTGTCGCTGGGCTACTACCTGCTGGTCTACGCCATGCGCCAGGGCGAGATTTCGCTGGTCACGCCGTTTCGCTACAGCACGCTGCTGTTCGCGGTGCTGATCGGCTTCGTCGTCTGGGGCGACCTGCCCAACCCTCTGGCTTGGTGCGGCATCGCGCTGCTGATCGGCTCGGGCCTGTTCATCCTGCAGCGCGAAGCCGCGCGGGTGCGCAAGGAAGACCTCATCGCCGCTATTTCTCTTCGTAAGCCTCGGCTGGGTGGTCGTTCGGAGCGAGAAAGGCCGCCTTGAGCGATTCACTCAGCGGGATGTTGATGACGGCATTGCGCGGCGGGATCGGCGCCATGAACCATTTGTTGTAGAGCTTCTCCAGCGCGCCCGAGGCCATCACTTCGCCCAGATAGGCGTCCAGCGCTTTCTTGAAAACCGCGTCGTCCTTGCGCAGCATGATGGAGATCGGCTCGATGCCCAGTGGTTTGCCGACGATCCTGAAATCGGCCGGCGAGCGGGCGTTGGAGATGTTGCCGGCCAGCGTGTTGTCGTCCATGGCGAAGGCGTCGGCCCGGCCCGTTTCCAGCAGCAGGAAACTCTCCGCATGGTCCTTGGCGAAGACCATGTTCATACCGAGTTTTCGGTCCTGTTCCAGCTTGCGCAGGCGCTGCACCAGCGTCGTCCCGGTGGTGGTGACCACGGTCTTGCCCTTCAACTGCTCGACCGAGGTGATGCCGCTGTCGGCCCGGACGGCGAAACGCGCTTCCGTCACATAGGTCGTGTTCGCAAACGCCACCTGTTGCTGGCGCGCCAGGTTGTTGGTCGTGGAGCCGCATTCGATGTCGATGGTGCCGTTCTGCAGCAGGGGAATGCGGTTCTGCGAGGTCACCACCATCGACTTGATGGCCACGCCCGGCAGCAGCTTCTTCAGCATTTGCTCGCACAGCTCGACGTGGTAGCCGACATAGGCATTACCCATCGAATAGGACAGCGGCGGCGACGCGTCGCGCGCGCCCATGGTGATGGTCCCTGAAGCCCGAGCCTTGGCCAGGGTTCCGGCTTCCTGCGCGTTGGCGTCCAGGACGGAGATCAGGAGCAAGGCACTCCAGAGAAGCTTGGTCTTCATGGCGAATAGGCTCCAGGTTTGACGATGGTGGATGTGGATCAATTGGCGGCGCTGCGGACAACCGCGGCCGGCTGGGCAATTTCGTCGAGGCTTTCGCGCAGGGCGCGGTCCAGGATGGCAATGGCGCGGTCGATCTCGCCGTGGCTCACCGTCAGCGGCGGCGCGATGCGCCATACCGAGCCACGCTCGGGCCGGCGGCGGATGTTCATGCTCAGGCCGAACTCGAAGCACTTCTTCGTGGTGCGCGCACCGAGCTCGTGGTGGGGCAGGCGCGAGCTGCGGTCCTGCACCAGTTCCACCCCCAGCAGCAGGCCTTCGCCGCGCACATCGCCGATGGCCTCGTAACGCTTCTGCAGTTCCAGCAGCTGGCCGCGCAGATAGGCGCCGGTGCTGCGCGCGCGCTCGATCAGACCATCGTTGCGGATCGTCTCCAGCACCGCCAGCCCCACTGTTGCAGGCAGGGGGTCGGACACGTGGCTGGTGTAGAAGGTGAAGCCCTTCTCATGCACGTCCTGCTCGATCTTGGCGCTGGTGACGGTGGCCGCCAGCGGCAGGCCGCCGCCCATGGTCTTCGAGACCGACATGATGTCCGGCACCACGCCATAAAAGTCCGAGGCCGTGCGGTGGCCGATGCGGCCGAAGGCGGTCTGCGCCTCGTCGAAGATCAGCAGCATGCCGCGCTCGTCGGCGGCCTTGCGCAAGGCCTGCATATAGGACTTGGGCGGCACCAGCACACCGCCGGCGCTGATGATGGGCTCGATGATGATGGCCGCACGCCGGCCGGTGGAGGCCATGTCGTACATCTTCAGGCCGATCTCCAGGCAGGCCAGCGCCGATGCCTCGCCCGACAGGCCCTGGATGTAGGGTCGGTAGGCATTGGGCTCGGGCATCACATAAACGCCGGGCACCGGCACGCCATAACCCTTGCGGTCGCTGGCGAAAGACACGGCGCTCGTGCCACCGGTGACACCGTGCCAGGAACCACCGACCGCGAGGATCTCGAAGCCGCCGGTGTACATCTTCGCCATGCGCAAGGCCACCTCATTGCTCTCGGAGCCGGTGTTGACGAAGATCGATTTCGTCAGCGGTGCGGGCATCCAGTCCTGCGCCATTTTCATCGCCAGTTCGGCCACGACTTCGGGGATCATGCCGCTGAACATATGGAAGGCTTTTTCGCCCGCCTCGTGCACCGCACGCACGATGGCCGGATGGTTGTGGCCGATGGTGGCGCACATCTGGCCGGAGGTGAAGTCCAGGATCTCGCGGCCGGTGTCGTCGATGACGATGCTGCCCTTGGCGCTGCGAAACAGGTTGGGGAAAGTATCCCCGCCATAACGCACCATAAATTCTTTGGCCGCGTGCCGAAGCTGCTCACTCATGATCGAATCCTTAAGTCATAAAAAAGAGGATGCGTGTATGGTCGTGATCGGTGGGCCTGCGGTCCAATGTTGAGTTTGCATTGGGGCGCGATGCGCCAGACGCATGGCCGATGCGTCAAACGAATCGGCATGTCCCTTGCGTGAGGCGACAGCCAAAGGAGGAGCAAAGCAGATGGACACCCGATGGTTTCAGGACTTCGTGACCCTGGCGGAAGTGCAGAACTTCACCCGGGCCGCGGACATGCGCAACGTTTCCCAGGCGGCCTTCAGCCGGCGCATTCAGGCCCTGGAGCAGTGGCTGGGCGCGAAGCTGATCGACCGTGCGGCTTTCCCGACGCGGCTGACGCCCGCGGGCGAACGATTTCGCAAGGTGGCGATCGGCCTGCTCGGGCAGATCGCCGATGCAAAAGCCGAGATTGGCGAAGCACCGTCACGCAACCACGTTCGCATCGCCCTGACCTACGCGCTGGCCAGCACCCGGCTGCCGCAGTGGTGGCCGCGGTGGTCGGGCAGCGGCGCGCTGACCTGCAGCCTGGAGGTTGGCAACGTGCACGACACGGTGTCCGCGTTCAGCGCCGGCTCCGCCGACATCCTGATCGGCTTTCATCAGGCGATGCATCCGATCCAGCTCGACGCCACACGTTTCGAACGCCACGAACTCGGATCGGAATACGTGCGGCCGTACGTGTCCCGCACTCTGTTTGATTCCGGCGGCATCGCCTGGCCGGGCAGCGCGAACCAGCCGGTGCCCCTGCTGATGTATTCCCCCGGCAGCTACTTCGCGCGGGTGGTCGACTCGGCCATCGAGCAGTCGCCGCAACCGCTTTTCGGCTACCGCGCCTTCGAGGCCGAGATGACCGACATCCTGGCCGACCTGGCCTGCCAGGGCATGGGCATCGCGTGGCTGCCGGACAGCTCGTTCGGCCCCGGCCGGCTGCAAAACCTCGTCGCCATCGGCGAGGGGGCCTGGGACATCGAGGTCAGCATCGTGGCCTACCGTGCCAAGGCCAATCCGCGCGGCGTGGTGGACCAGCTGTGGGCGCGCATCCTGGAGGATGGCCAGACCTGAAGACCACGGTCCGGCCCTGGCCCGCGCTCAGACCGCGCTCAGACCGTCACCAGCTTGCCCGGCGACCGCATCACGAAGTCGGCCAGGTAACGCGCTTCGTCGGACGCACCGTTGCGGGTGAACAGGCCGATGCCGATCTGGATCGGCTCGGGCATCTCGCTGCGCCTGTCGAGCACGCGGCAGCCCGGCGGCACGGTGGCCGAGATCATCGGCCCGATGCCGATGCCCACCTGCACCGCGGTCGCCATGGCCACCAGCGTGGACGCCTCGCATACCGTGCGCCAGGAGACATGGCCCTTGCTGCCGAGTGCGCTCAGCGAGGCCACCACGTGGGCGCGCCAGGGACAGACGTCGGTGAACATCACCACCGGCAAGGCCTCGTTGAAATCGAGGTTCAGGTCGGAGCGGCCCACCCACAGCAGTTGCTCGGGCCAGACCACCAGCGGCTGGCGCGGCACCTCGGTGACGTCGCAGATCAGCAGGTCGAGCTTGTCCTGCGCGAACAGCTCGGCCAGGTGGCGGTTGCCAGCCATGATCAGGTCCAGGTGCACCTTCGGATTCTGGTCGCGGAAGTTCTTCAGGATGTCGGTGAGGCGCGTGGCCGCGAAGTCCTCGATCACGCCGAGCTTCACCCGCCCTTCCATGTACTGGCCGCTGACACGCCGGCAGGCTTCTTCGCCGAGCGTGAGGATTTCGCGCGCATAGGGCAGCAGCGCCTGGCCTTCGGCGGTAACGGCCAGACCCTTGGGCGAGCGCGCGAACAGCGAAGCCCCCAGCACCTCTTCGAGCCGGCGGATCTGCATGCTGACCGCCGCCTGGGTGCGGTGCAGCGTGGCGGCCGCGCGGTTGACCGAGCCCACTTCGGCCACCGACAGGAAGGCCCGCAGCAGATGGGGGTCCAGGTCTTGCATTCAGTTTTCCTTATACCGTCACGACAATTTTGCAGCTACCGCCGGCCACCGGTGCCAACTAATATTCTTTGGCCGGTTGTGCAGTGCATCAATCGCCAACACGCAATTTCCACACCACTCATCCCTCACGAGGAAGCAAGCACCATGTCACACGATATCCGCAGACGCTCGCTGGTCAAGGCCACCGCCACCCTGGGCCTGGCCTCGGCCGCCCTGGGTTTTCCCGCACTGCATGCCCTGGGCCAGACCCGCAAGTTCGCCGGCAAGACGCTGCGCCTGCTGACCTGGTCGGACGACACCGGCCTGGCCGTGCTGCGCAACATCGCCGAAACCTTCGAAGCCCAGACCGGCGCCAAGGTGATTGCCGACCGCACCGGCAGCACTTCGGAGATGGTGGCCAAGCTCAAGGCCGGCGGCAGCCGCCCGCAATACGACGTGATCACCCTGGCCGGCGTGGGCGCCGTCACCCTGGCCAATGCCGGCCTGCTGGAAAAGCCCGACCTCAACCAGTTGCCCAACCTGCAAAGCGTGGACCCGCGCTTTCGCACCGGCGCCGACGGCCATGGCATCGGCTATTTGTTATGGACCGGCGGCCTGCTCTACAACACCAAGACCCTGAAGGCCGCGCCCACCAGCTACGAGGAAATGTGGAACCCGAAATACGCCAAGCGCGTATTCCTGCCGCCCGCCACCTGGACCGATTCGCTCGACACCATCGTCGCCGCGGCCAAACTCACCGGCGGCAGCGCCACCAACGCGGAAGGCGGCTTCAAGAAACTGGCCGAGCTCAAGGACCGGGTGCTGACCTTCGGCGAGAACCCGACGCAGATCGCCGAGCTGTTCCGCTCCAATTCGCTCGACATCGGCGCAGTCTACGCCCCGGCCTTCTTCGCCAAGGAGCTGAAAGACCCGAACTCCGGCCTGGGCGCCACCTACAACCTGAAGGAAGGTTTCTTCGCCGACCTGATGTACACCATCGTGCCCAAGGCCCACCCCGGCGAAGGCACGCTGATCCACGCCTTCCTCAACCACACGCTCGACCCGGTGGTGCAGGGCAAGATGGCCGAGGACGTGCTCAACGGCCCGGTCAACCTCAAGGCCGTGTTGTCCGCCGAAGCGCAGAAGAGCCCGTACATCATCAAGCCGGAACAGCTGGGCGCAAACGCGGTGATCCATGACAAGGCCGTGATCGCGTCGGTGCGCGACAGCTGGATCAAGCGCTACACGCAAACCTTCTCCTGATCCGCCCGCGCCATGCAAACCTCCGTTCGCACTGAGCTTGTCGAAGTGCTTCCGATCATCCTGAGCAAGGTCGAAGGGCCTCCGATCACAGTGAGCCCGGCCGAAGGGCTTCGACAGGCTCAGCCCGAACGGACGGGGGATGTACCGCCGCGGTCCACCGGCCGCCTTCGGCTGTTCCTGCTGGCGCTGCCGGGCCTGCTGCTGCTCACGCCGTTCCTGCTAGCGGTGCTGTTCGTGCTGCGCTTCTCGTTCTCGGCCGATGCGCAGAGCATCCAGGGCTTCAGCCTGGAACGTTATGCCGGGCTGCTCGATCCGTTCTTCCTGCGCTCGGTGGTGCTCACGCTCAAGCTCGCCGCGCTCAGCACGGTGATCTGCCTGGTGCTGGCGGTGCCGGTGGCGATGCTGATGGCCAGGGTACGGCAGCCGATCTGGCGGCGCATCGTCACCTCGCTGATCCTGCTGCCGATGATTTTGAACCTGCTGATCCAGTCCTACGGCTGGATCATGGTGCTCGGCCCCAAGGGCATCGTCAACACGCTGCTGTTCAACCTGGGCCTCACGGACCGCCCGGTGCAACTGCTGTTCAACGAAATCGGCGTGCTGGCCGGCCTGGTACAGACGGCGCTGCCGCTGGCGGTGTTCCCGGTGCTGGGCGCGATGCGGGCCATTTCGGCCGAATACCTGGAAGCCGGCGCCAGCCTGGGCGCGGCGCCGTGGCGCACGTTCCGCGACATCACGCTGCCGCTGCTGAAGCCGGGGCTGATCGGCGCGGCGTCCATCGTGTTCGCCTTCAACGCCAGCGCCTTCGCGGTGCCGCTGCTGCTCGGCGGGCGGCGTGTGCAGACCATGGGCGTGGCCATCCGCGACATGATTTCCCCGATGTTCGACTGGGCCGGCGCGGCCGCCGCCGGGGTGGCGCTGATCGCCATCACCGTGCTGAGCATGCTGCTGGCCACCTGGCTCAGCGCGCGCGTCGTGCGCGCCACGCCACCCCAAGGAGCCCACTGATGGCCACTCTGTTTGCCTCCCGCCGCACGAGCGCGCACCGCGGCTCCTTCGGCATCGTGATGAACAGCCTGGCCGTGCTCGGCCTGGTGATCGCGGCGCTGCCGGTGGTGGTGATCCTGATCATGTCGTTCTCGGGCGGCACCACGCTCGACTTCCCGCCGAAGAGCCTGTCGCTGCGCTGGTACGTGGCGGCCATCGACGTGTTGTTCGGCGAGAAGAGCGAGGGCACGATGTCGGCGTTCAGCGCGCTGGGCAGCAGCCTGGCCGTGGGCGTCTTCACCATGCTGGCCACGGTGCTGGTGTGTGTGCCGCTGTCGTATGCGCTGGTGCGCAGCGGCGGGCGCTGGCGGCACGCGGCGGAGCTGCTGTTCACCCTGCCCATCGTGTTCCCGCTGGTGGTGCTGGGCGTGGCCTATCTGCTGATGACCGAGGCCTTCAGCCGTGAGACCGGTATGGAGCCGGGCCTGATGCGGCTGGCGATTCCGCACATCACGCTGGCCCTGCCCTTCGTGCTGCGCAACTGCCTGAGCGCGATGAGCGGCGTGGGCATCGACCTGGAGGAGGCCGCGCAGTCGCTCGGTGCCTCGCCGCTGCGCGCTATCCTGCATGTGGTGGTACCGCTGATGAAGCCCGGGATCATGGCCGGCATGATCTTCGCCTTCATCATCTCGTTCAACGAGTTCACCGTGACCTTCTTCATGTACACCATCGACGTGCGCACGCTGCCGATCTGGATGTACAGCCGCACCGTCTCGTCGCTCGACCCGACCACACTGGCGATCTCGACTTTGATCATCGCGCTCGACGTGGCGCTGATTGCCTGGGTCGACAAGCTCGTGGCCGGCAAGGGCAGTCTTTTCTGAATTCCCCGATCTAGGAACCCCACCATGGACACCCATCTCGAGATGCGCGGCATCACCAAGCGCTTCGGCCATGTGGATGCGCTGGCCGACGTGAACCTGGCCGTGGCGCGCGGCGAATTCGTCTGCCTGCTCGGGCCTTCGGGCTGCGGCAAGACCACGCTGCTGCGCATCATCGCCGGCTTCGAGCAGGCCAGCGGCGGGCAGTTGCTGCTCGACGGCCGGGACATCAACCACGTGCCGCCGCACCAGCGCGGCTTCGGCATGGTGTTCCAGTCGCTGGCGCTGTTTCCGCACATGACGGTGGCCGAGAACATCGCCTACGGCATGAAGCTCAAGGGCGTGGCGCCGGCGCAGCGCGCGAGCCGCGTCGAAGAGCTGCTGCACATGGTGCAACTACCGGCGATTGCCGACCGGCCGGTGTCGGCGTTGTCTGGCGGGCAGCGCCAGCGCGTGGCCATCGCCCGCGCGCTGGCCGTGCCGCCCAAGCTGTTCCTGCTGGACGAGCCGCTGTCCGCCCTGGACGCACAGCTGCGCGACAGCATGCAGATCGAACTGCGCCAGCTGCAGCAGCAGTTCGGCGTGACCACCATCGTGGTCACCCACGACCAGCACGAGGCCATGATGCTGGCCGACCGGCTGGTAGTGCTCAAGGGCGGCCGTATCCAGCAGTGTGATGCGCCGTCAGCCGTCTACCGCCGGCCGGCGAATGCCTTCGTCGCCGAATTCCTGGGCGCGGCCAACCTGCTGCCGGGCGTGGTGCGCGGGCCGGACCAGATCGAGATCCTGGGCCGGCCGGTGGCGCTGCCCACGCGCCTGGCCACCGGCACGGCCGTGACGCTGGCCGTGCGGTCAGAAGACATCCGCTTCGAACTCAACCCCTCGGGCATTCCCGCGCAGGCCAACGGCATGGCCGGCGAGATCGACTTCCTGCGCGACCTGGGCGCCAAGTCGGAACTGATCCTGAAATGCGGCGAAGCCCGCCTGCGCTGCCACGGCAGCGATGCCCTGTTCCAGCAGGCACAGTGCGGGCAGAAGGTGGAGATTCTTTTCGACGCCGAGCGCTGCTCGGTCTTTGCCAACTGACCGATTTCACATGACCACAACACTGCCATCGGGCGCCGCGCCCCTGCTATTCATCGACGCCGAAACCGTGGCCCGCCACCTGCCCTGGCCGGCCTTGCTGCAGGCCTTGCAAGACGCCTTCGCCGCCACCGACCTGAGCACGCCGCCACGCGGCCACTACCACATGCAGGGCCTGGCACAGGAACACACGCCGGTGCTGCTGTCGATGCCGGCCTGGAGCGCCCGCCTCGGCGTGGGCGTGAAGCTGGTGAGCGTCTACCCCGACAACCACACCCGCGGCCTGCCTTCGATCCACGGCCTGTATGTGCTGAACGACGGCCTCACGGGCCGGCCGCAGGCGGTGCTCGAAGCCGGCGAGCTGACGGCGCGGCGCACGGCCGCGGCCTCGGCGCTGGCCAGTCGTTACCTGTCGCGGCCCGAGAGCAAGACTTTGCTGATGGTGGGCACGGGCCGGTTGTCGCACTACCTGCCGCTGGCCCATGCCCAGGTGCGACCGATCGAGCGTGTGCTGGTCTGGGGCCGCAGCCTGGCCAGGGCGGAGGAAAGCGCGGCGGCATTGCGTGAACAGGGGCTGCACGCCGAGGCCGTGTCTTCGCTGCCCGAAGCCTGCGCCCAGGCCGACATCGTGAGCTGCGCCACCTTGTCTTCAAGCGCCCTGATCGAAGGCGCCTGGCTGCGCCCCGGCACCCACGTGGACCTGGTCGGCGCCTTCACGCCGAAGATGCGCGAGGCCGACGACACCGTGTTCACCCGCGCCGCCGCCGTGTGGTGCGACACCCTGGCCGGCGGCCTGACCGAGGCCGGTGACATCGTGCAGGCGCTGGCCTCGGGCGCGCTGCGGAAAGAGCGCATCGCCGGCGAACTGGCCGACCTGTGCCGCACCAACATGCCACACACACCACCGAAGCGCGACGCCGCGGCCATCACCGTTTTCAAATCCGTCGGCGCATCGCTCGAAGACCTGGCCGCCGCACGCCTGTGCCTCGACTTGTTGCAGCAAAGCCAGACGGCTTGACCCACATTCCCGCAGAAAGAGACAACACCATGATCAGCAACACCGAACACCTGGCCCGGCTGCGCGAGCGTTATGCGAACGCCTCGGGCGCCGACATGTTCGACGCCAGATTCAAGGCCGTGGCCGAGCAGATCTTCAGCAGCTCGGACCGTCGCAAATGGCCGTTCGCCGATGTGGCGACCTTCCTCGACGCGCCCTACCGCCCCGATGGCCTGACCACGGCCTCTGGCGCCGGCCTGGCCGGGCTGGACGTGGCCCTGATCGGCGTGCCGATGGACCTGGGCGTGACCAACCGCGCCGGCGCCCGCCTGGGCCCACGCGCCGTGCGCGCGGTGGAACGCATCGGCCCGTATGAACATGCGCTGGGCCTGGCGCCGATCACCCGGCTGAAGATGGCCGACGTGGGCGACGTGCCGATGAAGAGCCGCTACAGCCTGGCAGAGTGCCATGCCGACATCGAGGCCTGCTTCACACAGGTGGTGCAGGCGGGGGTGGTTCCGCTGGCCGTGGGCGGCGACCACTCCATCACAGGCTCCATCCTCAAGGCCGTGGGCCGCGACCGGCCGGTGGGCATGGTGCACATCGACGCGCATTGCGACACGGCCGGCTCGTACGAAGGCTCGAAGTTCCACCACGGCGGCCCGTTCCGCGAGGCGGTGTTGGCCGGCGTGCTGGACCCGCAGCGCTGCATCCAGATCGGCATCCGCGGCGGAGCGGAATACCTGTGGGAGTTTTCGTACGACGCGGGCATGACGGTGATCCATGCCGAAGAGTTCGCCACCATGGGTGTGGAAGCGGTGATCCGCCGCGCACGCGAGGTGGTGGGCGACGGCGCCACCTACGTCACCTTCGACGTGGACAGCCTGGACCCGGCCTACGCGCCCGGCACCGGCACGCCCGAAGTCGGCGGCCTGAGCCCGCGCGAGGTGCTGACGCTGCTGCGCGGCCTGGCCGGCCTGAACATCGTCGGTGGCGATGTGATGGAGGTGGCGCCGCAGCACGACCCGACCAGCAACACCGCCCAGGTGGGTGCGCAGATGCTGTTCGAGATCCTGTGCCTGGTGGCGCTGTCGCCGGCGCATTCTCCGGCCATGGCTCGGCGTTGAGAACGCAACCTGCGTATCATCCCGTGTTCTTTCAACCCTCCAACGTTTCAATACCATGAGCATCCAACGCATCGAAACCGGCCCCCGCATGTCGCAAGCCGTGATCCACGGCAACACCATCTACCTGGCCGGCCAGTGCGCCGACGCCGGCGCCACGCCAGACGTGACCGCCCAGACCGAAGTGGTGCTGGCCAAGATCGACAAGCTGCTGGCCGCCGCCGGCAGCGACAAGTCGCAGATCCTCAGCGCCACCATCTGGCTGACCGACATGGACACCTTCGGCGACATGAACAAGGCCTGGGAAGCCTGGACTTCCAAGGGCAACACGCCGGCCCGCGCCACGGTGCTGAGCCCGCGCCTGGCCGCGCCCGAGTTCAAGGTCGAAATCGGCGTGATCGCCGCCAAGCCTTAACAGGCCGTCTCGGGCTCAAATGCGCACTTCGCGCCATTCCCCGGGCTGCAGGTCACCCAGCGCGTAGTCGCCGATCTGCACCCGGATCAGCCGCAAGGTCGGCAGGCCCACCGCCGCGGTCATGCGCCGCACCTGGCGGTTGCGGCCCTCGCAGATGCGAATCTCCAGCCACGAGGTCGGCAGGTTCGCCCGGTAACGCACCGGCGGCGTGCGTGCCCAGACCTCGGGCGCCTCGATGCGCTCCGCGCCAGCGGGCAGCGTCAAACCATCATTGAGCATCACCCCGGCGCGCAGGCTCTGCAGCGCCGCGTCATCGGCAATGCCATCCACCTGCACGCGGTAGGTCTTGAACTGCTGACGCCTGGGCTGGGTGATGCGCGCGTTCAGCACACCGTCGTCGGTGAGCAGCAGCAGCCCTTCGGAATCACGGTCGAGCCGGCCCGCCACGCGCAGGCTCGGGTCGGTGATGAACTGCGCCAGTGTCGCCCGCTCGCCATCGGGGCGGAACTGGGTCAACACGTTGAAGGGTTTGTTGAAGAGGATGATTTTGGACACGGCGTGAGACGGTGCGGGGGTCAATTCCAGCTGCGTGTCAGCAATTCATCGAGTGCATCGGCGATGGCCTGGCCATGTTCCGCAAGCGAGCTCACCTGCTCTCCCAACTGATCACGGGCCACGGAGACCATGTCCAGCGGATGCAACACGAGTTGCCGGCCTTCCACCGTGAACAGCGGATTCATGCGCGACCCGACGGCCATGGCGTCGGCCGGCAGTGCGCTTCGCAACACCAGAGGTACGACCATGCGACGGCGGTAGCGGTCGAACAGTGAGGACTGGACGATCACCACGAACGGAATCGATGCCCTGAGCGCCCCCTTGTTCCGGTGCACGTCGAACTGCGCCATCGTCAACACGGCCTCAAAGCGTCGAATGCTCATCGGCAAACGAACCGATGGCATCGTGCACCGCGTTCCAGTCGGCAGCGCAGGCGTCGGCATCTTGCTGCCGGGTGCGTCGGACCTGGTGCTGCTCGGCGACATAGGCCGTCAGCAGTTCCTCCACGGTGGCGGACAGGTTGGCAGTGTAGGTTTTGGCCTCGGCCACCAAGCCTTCGCTCAGCGTCAGGTTGACGGCACGTTTGCGTAGCGGCGACGTGATGATGGACATAAAAAACCTTTGCACCCAAAGATGCGCATTCTATGCGCATGAATTGCAAGGACGTCGCAATAGCACAGGGAAAAGCGGGTTTCTCCCTAGCATCTCTGCGGGAATTTTCGCTAGATTACTGACATGTTAGCCATCAATCACCTCGAAGGGTGAAGTACTGGCTCATCCGCTTGCCAGGGCAGCCCTCGCCTTGCCAACGGCAGGTCCACTAAAAAACCTCAAGAAAGGCCGAGACAATGCACACCGCTTCCAAACGCCAGTTCCTGACCAGCGCCGCCGCCATGGCCGCCGGCCTGGCCAGCCCCGCTTTGCTGCGCGCTCAGCCGATCACCATCCGCTGGGGCGAGTCGCTGGCCACCACCCATCCGCAGGTGCAGATGGCCGAACGCGTGGCCAAGGAGGTCAAGGAAAAGTCCGGCGGCCGCATCGACATCCAGGTGTTCCCCAACAGCCAGCTGGGCTCGGGCAAGGACATGATCGAGGCCGTCTCGGCCGGCGCGCTGCAGATGACGACCGACGGCGCCGGCGCACTCGGCGCGTTCCTGCCGCAGCTCTCGGTGGTGGAGGCGCCCTACCTGTGGCGCGACGCGGCGCACATGGCCAAGGCCGCGGGCACGCCGCTGTTCGCCAAGCTCAACGACGACCTCACGGCCAAGCGCAACATGCGCATGCTCAACATCACCTACTACGGCAAGCGCCACCTGACCGCCAACAAGGCCGTGCGCACGCCCGCCGACATGGTCGGCTTCAAGCTGCGCGTGCCGCCGGTGGACACCTTCCGCGCCATGGCCGAGGCCTGGGGCGCGCGGGCCACACCCATCGCTTTCGGCGAGTTGTACCTGGCGCTGAGCCAGGGCGCGGTGGACGGCCAGGAAAACCCGCTGCCCACCATCCAGAGCGGCAAGTTCTTCGAGGTGCAGAAGTTCCTGGTGCTGACCGAACACATCATCACCCCGCGCATGGTGATCGTGAACGAAGCCTTCTGGAAAGGCCTGAAGCCGGCCGACCGCGACCTGATGCAGGCCACGCTGGCCGCGGGCGCGACCTGGCAGGACAAGGAACTGCTGAACCAGGAGGCAAGCCTGGTCGGCACCTTCAAGACGGCCGGCATGACGGTCATCGAACCCGATGTCGCCGCATGGCGCAAACCGGTGCTCGACAAGGTGCCGGCCATGTTCGCCGAGAAGTGGGGCAAGGGCACCTTCGAATCGCTGCTGGCCTTATGAACGCCGGCCGGCCGCTGGCCGCTTTCGACCGGCTGCTGAACGTGGTGGCGGGCAGCTTCGTCGTGGTGCTGCTCTGTGTGGTGACGGCCGGCATCGTGTCGCGCGCGGCGGGCCATCCCTTGAGCTGGACCGACGAAGGCAGCTGCTTCCTCATGATCTGGCTGGCCTGCCTGGGCTGGATGATCGCCACGCGGCGCAACGCCCACATCCGCATCCGTTTCTTCCAGGACAAGCTGGCCGACCAGCCCTGGCGCTGGACCGAGAGCCTGATCCAGGTCGGCATGGCGGTCTTCGGCGGCGTGATCGCCTGGTACAGCGTGCACCTGATCCGCACCAATGCCGACATCGAGGCGCTGGCGCTGCCACTGTCCAACGCCTGGATGTACGCACCACTGCTGCCGGCCGGGCTGATGACGCTGGTGCAGGCGCTGGCCGATCTGCTGCGCCAGATTCGCGGCACGGCACCACGTGTGAAGGTGACCGCAGCATGACCGGACTGATGCTGAAGATCTCGGGCGGATGGCTGTTCACCATCCTCGCCGGCTTGCCGCTGTTCGCCTCGATGGGCCTGGCCGCATTGGTGTTCCTGATGCTGGGCGGCATGCCGGTCACGGTGCTGCCGCAGAAGATGGCCGGCGCGATGAATTCGTTTCCGATCATCGCCGCGCCGCTGTTCATCCTGATGGGCAACATCCTCGGCGCCGCACGCCTGACCGACCGCATCGTCGAATTCGCCAGCGCGGTGATCGGCTGGGTGCGCGGCGGCTACGCCCATGCGAGCGTGCTGACCAGCATGATCTTCGCCGGCATGGTGGGCTCGGCCGTGGCCGATGCGGCGGGCTCGGGCGCGATCGAGATCCGCGCCATGAAAAACGCCGGCTACAAGCCCGAGACCGCTGCGGCGATCACCGCGGCCGCGGCCACCATCGGCCCGATCATCCCGCCGTCGCTGCCGATGGTGATCTATGGCGTGACGGCCGATGTGTCGATCGGCAAGCTGTTCATGGCCGGCGTGATTCCGGGTGTGCTGATGGCCTTGTCGCTGATGGTGATGGTGGGCTTCGTCGCCCGCCGCGAAGGCATGGCGCGCAAGCCCTTCGGCGGCTTCCTGAACATCGGCCGTACCTTCCTCAACGGCTTCTTCGCGCTGATGACGCCAGTGGTGATTCTGGGCGGCATGTTCAGCGGCCTGGTCACCCCCACCGAGGCCGCGGCCGTGGCCTGCCTGTATGCGCTGTTCCTCGGCTTCGTGGTCTACCGCACACTCAAGTTCGAACAACTGGGCCCGATCCTGGTGGAGACGGCCGAGACCACCGGCCTGGTGCTGGTGCTGGTGATGGCGGCCGGTGCGCTGGGCTGGTGCATCTCGATCTCTCGCCTGCCGCAAACGCTGACGCCGCTGATCGTGGACACCATCCACAGCCCGGTCGCCTTCTTGCTGATGGCCAACGTGCTGATGCTGCTGGTGGGCTGCTTCATGGAAGCGCTGGCGGCGATGCTGATCCTGATTCCGATCCTGGTGCCGGCGGCGGTGCAGTACGGCATCGACCCGGTGCAGTTCGGCGTGATCATGGTGCTGAACCTGATCCTGGGCACCATCCACCCGCCGATCGGTGTGGTGCTGTTCGTCGTGACACGCATCGCCAATGTGAGCTTCGAGACCATGTCGCGTGCGATCCTTCCCTGGCTCGTCCCGCTGCTGGTGGTGCTGATTGCAATCTCGCTCTGGTCGCCGCTGACGATGTGGCTGCCGCAGCTGATGCACGGCAAGTGATCCAACCCCTCCACACTCACCGACCAACATGCCTGAATCCCTGCGCCCCGCGCACGCCCTGGGCGGCGTGTTTTCCGCCCTGATCACCCCCTTCCACACCGACGGCGGCCTGAACCTCGACATGCTGGCGCCGCTGGCCGAATTCGAGCTTGCGCAAGGCCTGCACGGCTTCTACGTGGGCGGCAGTACCGGCGAGGCTTTCCTGCAGACCGCTGCCGAACGCAAGGCCGTGCTTGCGGCATTCGCCAGGGCGGTGAATGGCCGCGCCAGGTTGATCGCCCATGTCGGCGCCATCGCCACCGACGAGGCCATCGACATCGCCCATGCGGCGGCCGACGCCGGCTACGACGCGATCTCGGCGATCCCCCCGTTCTACTACGACTTCTCGTCCGCCGAGGTGCTCGCGCACTACCGCGCCCTGGCCGATGCCACGCCTCTGCCGCTGATCGTCTACAACTTCCCGGCCAAGTCGGCCCGGCCGCTGAGCACGGCCGATCTGCTGGCGTTGCTCGCGCATCCCAAGATCGTCGGCGTCAAACACACCTCGCAGAACCTGTACCAGCTGGAGCGGCTCAAGACCGCCGCGCCCGAAGCCGTGGTCTACAACGGCTTCGACGAAATGTTCGCCGGCGGCGTGGCCATGGGCGCGGACGGCGGCATCGGCACCACGTTCAATGTGATGGGCCGCATCTTCGTGGAGATGTTCGGCGCACTTCGCCAGGGCGACCTCCCCCGCGCACAGGCCCTGCAGACCCGGGCCAACGCGGTCATCGACGTGCTGATCGACGTCGGCGTGTTTCCCGGCACCAAGGCCATGCTGAAGCTCCTGGGCCAGGACTGCGGGCCGTGCCGACGCCCTTTCGCTGCGCTGTCGGCGGCGCAGCAAGAGAAGGTGGAGGCCATCGTGGCCACGCACTTGCGTTAGCGCTGCACGATGACGGCCTTCTGGCCGAATGAAGTGTGGGGAAAAGTAAATCCCCGGAATAAGCGTCCGGCTGAGCAAATTGTGGTCGATTTTTGGCCATAATTTGATTCATCCGCAGAACGTGTGTACACCGATGATCGCCAATCCTTCCCCCATACCAGAAATCGACCGGCTCGACCGCCGAATTCTCGACGTGCTGCAGCGAGACGGCCGAACCTCCAATCTGAAATTGGCGGAAGCCGTAGCGCTATCGCCCACCGCGGTGCTGGCCCGTGTGCAGCGGCTCACGCGCGACGGCTACATCCTGGGCTACGAGGCGCGGCTCAATCCGCTGCAGCTCGGTGCGGCAATGATGGTGTTTGTCGAAGTGCTGCTGGACCGCACCACGCCCAATGTGTTCGAAGCTTTCAAGGCCGCGGTGCAGGTCCACCCCGAGATCATGGAATGCCACATGGTGGCCGGCGGCTTCGACTACCTGCTCAAGACCCGCATGGCCGACATGCCCGCCTACCGGCACTTCGCCGGCACCGTGTTGTGGCAACTGCCAGGCGTCCGGGAGACCCGGACCTACGCCGTGATGGAAGAAGTCAAGAACTCCACGCATCTCCCGCTGTTCTGAAATGGACCACCACAGTGTGACTTATCACCGAACGCGCCGAATCGCTTGATTGCATACGCTTTGTCCTGCATATTTGCCAAAAACTTGGTTGGAGTGTTCGAAGAGGGTCCATAACATGCCGCGCAATCATGCAAAAACGCCTTCCGCATACGGCAGCCCCTTTTATGTCCTTGAATTTCTTCGCCTTTTTTCGAGTTGCAAAGCGCTGGAGCGGTGCAGCCCTGATCCTGGGCGCCATTCTTGGTCTACCTGCGTTCGGCCAGTCCATGTCCGAGCCGGCCACAGTGTTGAAGGATGCCCGTAACGTGGTTGATCTCGCGCTGGCCGCCCAGGAGCGGCTCAGCGTCGCCGACACGGTGCGCGGCATCCTGAGTTATGCGCGCTGGCCGGACGAATCCCATGCGCTGCGGCTGTGCGTGATCGGCAGCGGCGCCCATGGCGAAACACTGTTGAACAACGGCCTGAATCCGTTGACCCAACGTCCCGTCACGCTGCTGCGCGTCTCGATCGATGCTGACGTGGTTGCGCAGTGCGATGCCCTGTACGTGGGCGAACTCGACGAAGACAGCTGGCGCACCCTGTTCTCTCGCATCGCCGGCAAGCCGGTGCTGACCATCTGCGAACGCTCGCCGATCTGCATGATCGGCGGCATGTTCTGTCTGGACGTCCACACCAATTCAGCCGGCGTGCCCTTCGAAGTCAACCTCGACTCCGTCGCCCGCAGCGGCGTGCGCGTGAACCCGCAGGTGCTTCGCCTGGGCCGGCGCACGGCCAAGAGCTCTTCATGAAAAGCGCCGAAGACAGCCTCCTCCCGCTCATGGACAGGGCGCCGACCACCTTGCTGGCCACGCTGCGGCGCGCCCACGCGCGCATTGCGGCCGTCATGCTGCTGGCGGTGGGCGCATCACTCACGATCACAGCGCTGATGGCTCTGCGCACCTACGCCGAACACAATCTGCAACTGGTGGCACGGTCCATCGCCTATACGTCGGAAGCGGCCGTGGTGTTCCGCGACGAGGACGCCATCGCCGAAACCGTCGGGCTGATCGCCCGCCAGGAATCGCTGGCCAGCGCCACCGTCGTCGATGCCGCCGGTACCGTGCTCGGCCGGTACACACGCCCCCAAAGCACGGCGTTCGACATCCTGGGCGACCAGTTGGCGGAGCTGCTGCTGACCCAACCCACCAGTTCCGCCATCGTCTACCAGGGCAGAACCATCGGCGAAGTCAGGCTGCAGGGCGATGGCGCCGGTTTTGTGCGCTTCATCTTTACCGGCCTGCTCGGCCTGCTCGGCTGCCTGGCACTGGGCAGCGTCACGGTGTGGCAGCTTTCCAGGCGCAGCCACCGCGAGATCCTGCAGCCGGTCAAGGAACTCATCACCATGACCCACGCCGCCCGCGGCGGGCCGAACAGCTCGCAGCGCGCGCCGCGTTCGCACATCGCCGAGTTCGACCAGCTTGGCGAAGACTTCAACGCACTGCTGGATGAAATCGAAGCCCAGCAGGCGCAGCTGTACCAGGAGAACAAATCGCTGTCTCACCTGGCCAACCACGACAGCCTGACCGGCCTGCCGAACCGCGCCTACTTCCGCCGCCGGCTGTCGCGCGTGCTGCAGGATGCCCAGACGCAGGGCACCAGCGTCGGGGTGCTGTATCTGGACAACGACCACTTCAAGGCGGTCAACGACCAATACGGCCACGCCGCCGGCGATGCCTTGCTGGTCGAGGTTGCTCAACGCATACGGGCCCAGTTGCGCGAAGGCGACGTGGTGGCGCGGCTCGGGGGCGACGAGTTCGCCGTGCTGCTGGCACCGCTGCACCATTCGGACGACGCGATGCGCATCGCGGACAAGATCCTGGCCAGCATGGCCACACCGATGGCGACACGCTTCGCCGACAGCATCGTGCCGTCGGTGAGCATCGGCATTGCGATCTACCCGCTGCACGGCAGCAGCCCCGAGCAATTGTTGCGGGCCGCCGACAGCGCCATGTACCAGGTCAAGACGACGCAGCGGGGCCACAAACACGTATTCAATTTTGACGATGACACCAGAGATTTGAAGGAAACCCAGTAATGCACCTGATGAGAACCGCCCGAAATGTCCATGCCACCCCGCTACCGAATCACCTCCAAAGCCGCCGTAGCCACCTGACATTGCTGGCCGGCGCCGTGGCGCTGGGCCTGGCAGGCTGCCAGACTGCGCCAAAGCCGGCAGCCGCGCCGGCAAACACCAAGGAGCATCGGATCGCGGAACTGAAACGATTGGGCTTCAAGCAAACCGAAGACGGCTGGGAATACTCGTTCCCTGGAAAAATTCTGTTCGAAAGCGCCTCCGACGCGCTGGACCCCGCCAGCCAGGGTGCCGCCGACCGCATCGGCGAGGCTCTGCGGCAGCTCGACCTGGACGAACTGCGGGTCGAAGGCCACACCGACAACATCGGCTCGGCCGCGTTCAATCAGACGCTGTCGCAGCGCCGCGCCGAAGCCGTGGCCCGCGCGCTGGCGCGCCACGGCCTGCCCCTGGAGCGCATGCAGATCCGCGGCCTGGGCAAGGAAAAACCGATCGTCGACAACGACACCGCCGAAAACCGCTCGCAAAACCGCCGCGTGGCGGTGATCGTGCCGGCGCAATAGCGCGCCCACCCCGCCCCCACCTCCGTCCCTCCAACGTCAAGGCACCGGCGGGCGACCGCCAAAGATGGCCGAGCCGACCCGCACCAGGGTGCTTCCGGCCTGAACAGCGGCCTCCAGGTCGGCCGTCATGCCCATCGACAGCGTGTTGAAGCGCGCCATGCCTTCCACACCGCTGCCCGCCGCAGCCACCGCCTCGAACAAAGCCCTGCTGGCCGCATGCACCGCGTATTGGCTGGTGAAGTCTGGCTGCGGCTCCGGAATGGCCATCAGGCCGCGCAGGGCGAGGCGCGGCAGGCCTGCAACCTGAAGCGCCAACGCCCGGACCTCGGCCGGCGCAACGCCCGACTTGTTGGCACCACCGTCGATGTTCACCTGCAGGCAGACCTGCAACGGCGCCAGGTGCGCGGGCCGCTGGGCGCTCAGGCGCTCGGCCAGGCGCAGGCTGGCCACGGTGTGCACCCAGTCAAAATGTTCGGCGACCAGGCGGCTCTTGTTGCTCTGCACCGGCCCGATGCAGTGCCACACCAGCGGGAGATCCTGCAGCGCGGTGATTTTCTCCACCGCCTCTTGCAGGTAATTTTCCCCAAAGGCGGTTTGCCCCGCAGCGTAAGCTTCGCGCACGGCATCCGCGCCGAAGGTCTTGGACACGGCCAGCAAGGCCACACTCTGCGGATCTCGGCCCGCCAGGGCACAGGCTGTGGTTATCCTTTCACGGACGTCTTGGAGATTGTTACCGATGGTAGTCATAATCAGCCCAAGCCTACCAAATCACCGAGGGATCTGTGGACATCACCCAACTGCTCGCTTTCAGCGTCAAGAACAAAGCCTCGGACCTTCATCTCTCCGCCGGCCTCCCGCCGATGATCCGTGTCCACGGCGACGTGCGCCGCATCAACGTGGAGCCGCTCGACCACAAGACCGTGCATGCCATGGTGTACGACATCATGAGCGACAGCCAGCGCAAGAACTACGAAGAGTTCCTTGAAGTCGATTTCTCGTTCGAGATCGAAGGCCTGGCCCGCTTCCGGGTCAACGCGTTCAACCACAACCGCGGTGCCGGCGCGGTGCTGCGCACGATTCCGTCCAAGATACTCACGCTCGAACAGCTCAACGCGCCCAAGATCTTCGGCGACCTGGCACTGAAACCGCGCGGCATGGTGCTGGTGACCGGACCCACCGGCTCGGGCAAGTCGACCACGCTTGCGGCGATGGTCAACTACCTCAACGAAACCGAATACGGCCACATCCTGACGGTGGAAGACCCGATCGAGTTCGTGCACGAATCGAAGAAATGCCTGATCAACCAGCGTGAGGTGGGGCCGCACACGCTGAGCTTCGCAGCCGCGCTGAAGTCGGCGCTGCGCGAAGACCCGGACGCGATCCTGGTCGGTGAAATGCGCGACCTGGAAACCATCCGCCTGGCGATGACCGCCGCCGAAACCGGCCACCTGGTGTTCGGCACGCTGCACACTTCAAGCGCGGCCAAGACGATCGACCGGATCATCGACGTGTTTCCCGCGGAAGAAAAAGAGATGGTCCGCGCCATGTTGTCCGAATCGCTGCAGGCGGTGATCTCGCAGACCCTGTGCAAGACCAAGGACGGCCAGGGCCGGATCGCCGCGCACGAGATCATGCTGGGCACCAGCGCGATCCGCAACCTGATCCGCGAGGCCAAGGTGGCGCAGATGTATTCGTCGATCCAGACCGGCAACAGCGTCGGCATGCAGACGCTCGACCAGAACCTGACCGACCTGGTCCGCCGCAACATCATCAGCCCTGCCGAGGCACGCGGCAAGGCCAAGATCCCCGAGAACTTCCCAGGCTGAACACCATGACGACAGAAGAAGAACGGAGCGCCGCATGAAGGGGATTCTGGATTTCCTCCGTCCCAAGCCGACACCGCGAACCGGGGACGGCACCACCGACTCGGTGTTGTTCACCACCGCCTTCAATGGCCAGGGCGTCGACGCCTCGATGCTCGTGCCGTGGGAGGCCCGGGCGGTGGAGGTGGGGGCCAAGCGCATGTCCTCGTCCGCGGGTGTGCGGCTGCTGCAGACCTTGTGGGCCAAGGACAAGAACATGGAGTTGCTCGATGCGGGATCGATCGAACGCATGGAGCGCTTCTTCTACTTCGCCACGGTGCACGGCGGGCGCGACTTGATCCGCCAGGGCGAATACGGCAACTTCATGATCGTGCTGCTCAAAGGTACCATCGCCGTAGATCGGCTGCAGCCGTGGGGCGAACACTTGCGGCTGGCCGAGACCAAGCCCGGCGACATCCTGGGCGAAATGTCGCTGCTCGACAGCGGTATCCGGTTTTCGGCCTGCACCACGCTGGACGACTGCGAGATCGCCGCGCTGAGCGCCGAATCGATGGACGACATGATGAACGCCGACCCCAGGCTTGCCGCCGCGTTGATCGCCCTGCTCGCACGCAAGCTGTCACTGCGGCTGCGCGCCGTCAGCGCACGCTTCAGCGACCGACCCAATTGACCTTCTAGGACCACGAAATGGAACGAGACCAGGCCAGTAAATTCATCAATGACCTGCTCAAGCTGATGGTCAGCCGGGGCGGCAGCGACCTGTTCATCACGTCTGAGTTTCCGCCTGGCATCAAGGTCGACGGCAAAGTGACCAAGGTATCACCCCAGCCCCTGAACGCCGCCCACACGCTGGCGCTGGCGCGCGCCATCATGAGCGACAAACAGGCGGCGGAATTTGAGCGCACCAAGGAATGCAACTTCGCGATTTCACCGGCCGGCATCGGCCGGTTTCGCGTCAGCGCCTTCGTGCAGCAGGGCAAGGTCGGCATGGTGCTGCGGGTGATTCCGCTCACGCTGCCCACCATCGACGGCCTGGGCGTGCCACAGGTGCTGAAGGACGTGGTGATGACCAAGCGCGGTCTGTGTATCCTGGTGGGTGCAACCGGCTCGGGCAAGTCAACCACGCTGGCGGCCATGGTCGATTGGCGCAACGACAACTCCTACGGCCACATCATCACCGTCGAAGACCCGATCGAATTCATACACCCGCACAAGAACTGCGTGGTCACGCAGCGTGAAGTCGGGCTGGACACCGACAGTTGGGAAAACGCGCTGAAGAACACCTTGCGCCAGGCACCCGACGTGATCCTGATGGGCGAGATCCGCGACCGCGAAACCATGGAACACGCCGTGCAGTTCGCCGAAACCGGCCACCTGTGCCTGGCCACGCTGCACGCCAACAGCGCCAACCAGGCGCTCGACCGGATCATCAACTTCTTCCCCGAAGAGCGCCGCGCACAACTGCTGATGGACCTGTCGCTGAACCTCAAGTCCATCGTGTCGCAGCGCCTGGTGCCCAGGCAGGACGGCAAGGGCCGGGTCGCGGCAGTGGAGGTGCTGCTGAACACGCCGCTGATCTCCGACCTGATCTTCAAGGGCGAGGTCGCCGAGATCAAGGACATCATGAGGAAAAGCCGCAACCTCGGCATGCAGACCTTCGACCAGGCCTTGTTCGATGCCTTTGAGAGCAACCTCATCACCTACGAAGACGCGCTGCGCAACGCCGATTCGCTGAACGACCTGCGGCTGCAGATCAAGCTCAACAGCCAGCGCGCCAAGACGCAGGACTTGTCCGCCGGTACCGAGCACTTCGCTATAGTTTGACTCACCCCCAGGTTGGCTCACTGCGTGTAGCCGCCCACCCCCGCTTCGACAAGCTCAGGACAGGCTTGCAGGGGGCAAACCCTACGGCCCGGCAAAGCCGGTTCCGTGGGTTTTCTGGAAAAATGCAGCCTGCGTATCCTTTAGCTACGCGTTCTTTTTTCAACCCTTCTCTTCATATCGGCCCCATGTCCAGCACCAACCCCAAGACTTACGAATCCGTTCCATCGCGCAAAGTCGCCTTCCTGGGCCTGGGGGTGATGGGCTACCCGATGGCTGGCCATCTGGCGCTGGCTGGCCACCAGGTCACGGTCTACAACCGCACTGCGGCCAAATCCGTCGCCTGGTGCGAGGAATACGCCGGCACCGCCGGGCCGAAGCATGCCGAAACGCCGCGTCTGGCCGCGGCCGGCGCGGACATCGTGTTCTGCTGCGTGGGCAACGACGACGACCTGCGCGCCGTCACCCTCGGAGCGGACGGCGCCTTTGCCGGCATGCAGCCCGGCGCGATCTTCGTCGACCACACCACGGCATCGGCCGACGTGGCCCGCGAACTGGCCGCGGCCGCCAAGACCCTGGGCCTGCAGTTCATCGACGCGCCGGTCTCAGGCGGCCAGGCGGGCGCCCAGAACGGCGTGCTCACCGTGATGTGCGGCGGCGAACAAGCGGCATTCGACGCGGTGGCCCCCACCGCCACCGCCTTCTCCCGCGCCTTTGCCCGCATGGGCGAAAGCGGCGCCGGCCAACTGGCGAAAATGGTCAACCAGATCTGCATCGCCGGGCTGGTGCAAGGCCTGTCCGAGGCCATCGCTTTTGGCCAGAAAGCCGGCCTCGACATGCCCCAGGTGCTCGACGTGATCGGCAAGGGCGCAGCCCAGAGCTGGCAGATGGACAACCGCGGCAAGACCATGGCGGCCGACAAATTCGACTTCGGCTTTGCCGTCGACTGGATGCGCAAAGACCTGGGCCTGGTGCTCGACGAAGCCAAGCGCAACGGCGCACGGCTGCCGGTAACGGCCCTGGTCGACCAGTTCTATGCCGACGTGCAGCAGATGGGCGGGCGGCGCTGGGACACCTCCAGCCTCATCAAACGGCTGAAATAAAAAACGGGCCCGGGGGCCCGTTTTGCTTGATGTCGTGAAGCCGCTTACTGTGTTGGCAGCTTGGTCGAGATGCTTTGCACTTCCTGGTCGGTCAGGATTTCAAAGACACGCACCACCTTCTGCACGCCGCTGACGCCGCGCGTCAGGTCGGACACGCGGGTGGCTTCGCCTTGCGTGACCCGGCCCATCAGATAGACCACGCCGCGCTCGGTCACCACCTTCACGGTGTTGGCCTGCACGTCCTTGGCATCGACCAGCGTGGCCTTGACCTTGCCGGTGATGTAGCTGTCGTTGGAGCGCTGCACCAGCGTGGACGTGCCCAGCACCGCCAGCTCATTGACCACGGAACGCACGTTCTCCACCTTCGAGACCAATTCGCCAATGCGCTGCTGCTCCTGCGCCGTGGGCACTTCGCCGGTGAGCAGCACCTGGCGGTTGTAGCTGGTGATGTTCACATGGGCGCGGTCGCCGAAGTTCTCGCTGATGCGGTTGCCTGCGCGCAACTCGATACCTTCATCTTCCAGCTGGGTGCCGGAAGTGCGCCGGTCGGTGGCCACCAGGGCGCCACCCACGGCCGCGCCACCCATCACGATGGGGAAGCAGCCGGACAGGCCGGTGGTCAAGGCCGCGGCGGCCAGCAAACTCAGTGTCAAACGCTTCGAAAAGAGCTTTGAAAGGGTCATGGTCATTTTCATGTGGGAACTTCCTGCTCTCCGAGCAATTGCGAATCGACACCGTCGCACAGGCAGTGCAGCACCAGCAGGTGCACTTCCTGGATGCGGGCGGTGCGGTCGTGCGGCACGCAGATGTGCACGTCGGTCTCGCGCAGGGCCGCGCCCATCTTGCCGCCGCCCTTGCCCGTGAGTGCCACCACGGTCATCTCGCGCTGGTGAGCGGCTTCGACCGCGGCCAGCACGTTGGCCGAGTTGCCGCTGGTCGAGATCGCCAGCAACACGTCGCCCGGCAAACCGAGAGCCCGCACCTGTTTGGAAAAAATGACATTGAAGTCGTAGTCGTTGCCGATGGCAGTGAGGATCGAGCTGTCGGTCGTCAAGGCAATGGCGCCAAGCTCGGGCCGCTCGCGCTCGAAGCGGCCAACGAACTCGGCCGCAAAATGCTGCGCATCGGCCGCCGAGCCGCCATTGCCACAGGCCAGCACCTTGCCGCCACTGGTCACACAGGCAAGCATCGCCTGCACGCCCGCCGCGATCGGCTTGCTCAAGGGCTGCGCAGCCTGGTATTTCAGGTCGGCGCTGTCGATGAAATGTTGTTGGATGCGTTGCTCAATCATGGTCGAGGATGATAACCGGGTGACTATCGCCCCCATATAAGGGCGGGAAACCAAAAGTAAAGGGGCCTTTACCAAGCTTCGCAGCCTCAAGACGCCTCGAAAGCCGCCTTCAGCCATTCGATGCGCCCGTCTTCCAGCAGCACCACATCGAAGCGGCAGGGCGGCGGCGTGCGCAGCCGCAGCAGGTAGTGCCGGGCCGCCAGCACGATGCGCCGCCGCTTGGTGGCGCCGATGCTGGCGCCGGCGCCACCATGGCTGGCCGACGCACGCCGGCGCACCTCGACAAAGACCAGCGTGCCGTCGGCGTCGCGCATCACCAGGTCGATTTCACCGCCACCGCGGCCAGGGGTCCGATAATTGCGCTCCAGCAGGCGCAAGCCATGGGCGAGCAAATGGCGCAAGGCCAGATCTTCCGCGGCGTCGCCCGCCTGTTTGGTGGAGGGCTGCGCGGACGCGATCGCGTTGCCCTGACGTTTGAACAGCTGCATCTGCGGCCTCGGCTCATCGCATTTTGGGGGGTCGTCTTGCCTTTTCACACACCGTTGACGGAGTTCAGTTGAGCGCTTCTTTCACATCCGCCCTGCAGGCCGCCGCCGACGCCGCATCGACACAGCATTATCCGCCCGGCACCTTGTACGTGGTGGCCACGCCGATCGGTAATCTGGCCGACACCACGCTGCGCGCATTACACGTGCTCGGCCTGGTCGACGCCGTGGCCTGCGAGGACACGCGCCACACCCAGGCGCTGCTGCGCGCCTACGGCATCGACAAATCATCGGCCCAGTTGCTGGCCGTGCACCAGCACAACGAAAGCCAGGCGGCCGAGGCCGTCATCGCGCGGCTGCGCCAGGGCGAACGCGTGGCCTATGCCAGCGACGCCGGCACGCCGGCGATCAGCGACCCCGGCGCGCGCCTGGTGGCTGCCGCGCGCGCCGCGGGCTGCAGTGTGGTGCCGTTGCCGGGCGCGAGCAGCATCACCGCGGCGCTGAGCGTGGCTGGCATCGTGCAGGACACGGGCTTCGTGTTCGCCGGCTTCCTGCCAAGCAAGACCGCCGAGCGCCAGGCCGCCGTGCTGGCCCTGCTGGCCGAGCCACGCGCCGTGGTGCTGCTGGAGGCCCCGCACCGCATCGAAGCCCTGGCGCGCGCGCTGGCCAGCCTGGGCGAGCGGCCGGTCACGCTGTGCCGCGAACTGACCAAGCAGTTCGAGGAAGTGGCCACCGTGCCCGCCCGCACCCTGGCCGACTGGCTGGCCGCGCAGGCCTCGCGCACGCGCGGTGAATTCGTGGTGGTGGTGCACCCGGCACCACCGGCCGAAGCCGCGCCGGCCGATCTGCGCGTGCTGCAGTTGCTGATGGCCGAGCTGCCGCTGAAGACCGCGGTCAAGCTGGCTGCAGAGATCACTGGTCAGCCACGCAATGTGCTGTACCCGGCGGCACTGGCGCTGAAGCCTGGGGCCGACGAAGTCGAAGACGACTGAGCGTCAGACGATCGTCTTCTGCAGCAGCTTGCGCGCAGACATGTGCTCTACCGGCGCGTTGAGCGACTCGATGGCGCGCAGTTCACCGTTTTCGGAATGCAGCACCGACAGGCTGCCCGGCTTGCTGCCCGGTTGCAGCGAACTCTGGTATTCGGGCCGCCACAAGCCGGTGATCTGCAGCCGCAGGTCACCCTGGTCCGACCAGAACCACGGCATCGACGCATAAGCCTTGGCCGGCTGGCCGCACAGGCGCGCGGCCACGGCCCGGGCCTGTTCATTGGCGTTCTGCACCGATTCGAGCCGTACCGACTGCTGCCACAGCGGATAGTGGAAAGCCGCGCAGTCCCCGATGGCACTGATGCTCGGGTCGGAAGTCAACAGCGCCGTGTCGACCAGCACGCCGTTGTCGCAATCCAGGCCGGCGGCCTGGGCCAGCGCCGTGGACGGCTCCGCGCCGATGCCCACGAGCAAGGCATCGGCCAACAAGGTTTCACCCGGCAGCTGCACGCCGATGAAATGGCCCTGCTCCACATCGTCCCACAGCACCTCTTGCACCGCCTGGTCGAGCCGCACGTCGAGCCCCTTGTCACGGTGGGCCTGCAGCAGATGGCTGGCCATCTCGGGCGACAAGGCCCGGGCCAGCAGCCGGGGCGCGGACTCCAGCACCGTCACCTGCTTGCCCAGGCCCTGCAGCGTGGCCGCAATTTCAAGGCCGATGAAACCACCGCCCAGCACCAGCACCCGCTGCATTCCGGGCAGCGCCGCACGCAGGGCCAGCGTGTCGTCGAAAGTGCGCAGGTAGAACACGCCCGGCGCCCCCTGAGGCACGCCGGGCAGCAGCCGCGCATTGGAACCGGTGGCCAAAACCAGGTGGTCATAGGGCAGGCTTTCCTGCACTGCGCCGTCGCGGCCCTGCAGGGCCAGCGTCTTGTTGGCGCGGTCGATGGCCGTCACCGAGGTGGCCAGCCGCAGCGCGACACCGGCCTGGGCGTAATAGGCGGCCGCGCGCAACTCGGGCAGCACCGCCGTCTCGTCCTTCACCAGCGCCTTCGACAGGGGCGGCCGGTGGTAGGGCAGGTGCACCTCTTCGCTCACCAAGGTAATCTGTCCGCTAAACTGGCCGTCGACCAGCGACGCACACAATTGGGCGGCGGCATGCCCGCCCCCCACAATCACGATCCGACTCATGTTTTTCCTAGAGATGATGGCCAGGTACAAACAGAAAATGGCTTCTGCGGCCGACCTGGGCCAGCCTCAATGATAAAACCCCGGCACAAAACCATCCCCGCGGGCCGAATACACTCGCAGCACACTAGCTGCACGATCCACGCCACTACAGCCGTCTTCCCCGAAGGAGCCCCATGACGATTTCCGCCAAGACACTTTCCGCCATCCAGGCCGCCGGCCAGGCCATCGACATCGCCCGCGCCGAGCTCGCCGCCGCTACGCAAGAGCATGCCACCCAGGTGATGCAGGCCGTGGCCGCCAACCCGTTCGGCGCCGAGAACGACCACCTCTTCAACCACTGGAAAGCCATCGCCCGCATGTCGCAGTCGGTGCAGGACATGGAAGCCCAGTGCAAGGCCGTATTCCACGCCGCGGCCGAGTTGGCCATGCACGCCGACGGCAGCACCTCCGCGCCGATGCGCAAGGCCAAGCCCTCGCTGATCGGCCACGCGGCCATCGACCTCGAACCCAGCGACGTGCAGGCCAAGCCGAACAAGCGCAAGGCCAAAACCAAGAGCGGGACCAAGGCCAAGCCAGCCGCGAAAAAACAACGCCCGCTGAAAGGCAATGCCGCCAAGGTGCTCGACCACCTGCGCGGCCAGCTCGACGCCAAGCACTTCATCCGCGTCACGCAAAGCGACATCGCTGCCAGCGCCGGCATTCCCAACGGATCGATCGGCGCAGCGCTGAAGCAACTGACCGCCAAAGGCCTGCTCACCGAAGGCGACAAGGGCCACTACAAGCTGGCCTGAGGCCGGGCCCAGGCCGCGACCAATCGGGCGCGGCCGGCCGAAACACGCGGGCCAGCGGCTACAATGCCAGCTGTTGCGGCTGTAGCTCAGTGGATAGAGTATTGGCCTCCGAAGCCAAGGGTCGTGGGTTCGATCCCCGCCAGCCGCACCACTTTTTGAAAACCAAGCCCGTGCGCCCCACTCACCCTAGGTGAACGACGCCTCGAGCAGCGCAACCTGGTTGCGTCCGTTGCTCTTGGCTTGGTACAAGGCCTTGTCTGCGCCGTTGTGCAGGACCACGATCCTAGAGGAAACGGGATTCGCCGGGACATCGTGGGCTGAGGCGGGAAAAATGGGCGATATCAACGACTTAGCGAGGTTTCGCGGGGCGATGGGCAAAACCGGCGGGCCACGATAAGTTATCCACAGGGCCACGATCTTGGCGGATCGTATCGCGGGCGGTGGGATTCGCCAAACGACTCTTTAAACGGCTTTCAAATGAGCCTCTCAGATCGATCTCTACGGGGGAAACAGGTTCTGGCCGAGGTCAAGGTGGCGGCGAGGGGCGATCGCAGCTTCTGCGGGCTTCTGGCGAGGCCGACTTATCTGCAAAGAGCGCGAATTTGAACCTGAATGTTCAAATTCCCTCCCAATGGAGCCCTATCTGAATTTGAACATGTCCTGGCGAGTAAGTCGCCTGTGGACAACCCGCTCGCCCGGCGCATCAGGCCAACGGCTGATCGACGTCGCCAAAAAGGTCATTCTGCCTGCGCCGACGGGCCTCGGCCAGGCAGCGTTTGTAGATCTGGTAAACGCGGACGCAACTGATGTTGTATTCGGCCGCGAGGTCGTTGGCGTTGCCGCGCTCCATGCGGTGGTAGATCTCCAGGTCGCGCTTGGAGAGTTTGAACTCCCGATCGCCGACCATGTAGATTTTCTGGCCCTTCCAGTGGTCGGCCAGGAAATCAGCCAGATGATTGCCGATGTCCATCGCGCGATCGGCGTCTACACCGTGTTTGTCGATCAGGAACTGCGCCGACGCCTCTGCGACGTCTGACAGCAGCTCGTGGCGGCGCAGATCGGCGCCGGTTTCGGCCAAGTCACTCATACGGTGGGTGCTCCCTTGCGTTGCTGCTCGACGCCGAGCGCCTGGCTGATCTTGTAGAGGTCGCGCACGTGGCACCACTCGAAGAACCGCGGCGCGTCGGTGCCAAGCATCTGTTTGGCGACGCCATCGGCGTATTCGTCGGGTTTGCGGTCGAGGCTGATGAGCTGGGCGCGGATGCGGCGCACCAGGGGCGCGGCATCGACCGATGGTTTGGGCCGCTGCGGGCGCGCTGTGGCCTTCGTGGGGGTCTTGGCCGGGGCCGGCTTGAAGCCGATGGTGCGCAGGTAATCCAGAACCGCGCGACGGCCAGCGAAATCGAGATCTTTCGAGCTGTGGACGCGGCCCTGGGTCCACAGCATGGCGCGATAGTCCTCGTCGGCCATGTTGAGCTGCTTCTTGGCCAGGTGGATCTTGGCGAGGTCGGAATTGCGGTGGTCGCGGGCGAGTTTGCTCATGAAACGAGGTGTGTGAACAGGCTCCGCTGCCCGGCCGCGTCGAGGGCGTTGGTGCGGCAGTTGGGGCACAGGTGTTGATTGGGGCCAGTCTGCGTGGCGTGGGCCGGGCAGATAGGCATGTCGCAGGTCTTGCGGCCCTGGCCAGGGCCATCGCACAGGTAGTCGCCTGGGGCCAGGCAGATCACCTGGCGGTCATCAAGCGTCACGCGCACGGCACAGGGCTCGGGCAGCTTGGTGCCCTTCACGTGGACGATGCCGAATTTGAGACGGTAGAAAGGCATCAGCGTGCCGCTTCCAACAGGCCTTGCGCCGGCACGCCGTTGACGCCGCGATTGAGCTCGGCGTCAAGGCCGGCGACGTAGCCTTCGCGCCGATCATTCAGAGTGACGTTGCGCCCGACAGTCCGATCCTTGGGTTTGAGCGTCACGGAATCGGGCCATGTCGCCGCCTTGTATTGCTGGATTAGCAGGACTTCACGGTCGGGTGCGACGAATTCCTCCAGCTTGAGGCTTGCTGCAGCGACCCAACCCATTGCGAACTCGTCGCCGCGCGCGGTGAGCGTGATCGGCTTGCACCGTGCCGGCTGTTTGCGAATATGCGCAAGCCGGGCCTTGGCGCATTGCCGAGACAGTACATCCCAGGCATAACCTGCGATCTGCGCGGCCGAGCCGACACCGATGAAAACGACTTCACACCTGGTGATGTAGCGAAACCCGAGTAGTTCGCAGTTGCGCGTCCAAATGAGATCGCAGCCGAAGGCTTCCGCAATCATGGTGGCGAGTCTCACCTCCCACCTGGGTTGCGAATTCGTGCGCGTTGAACAGCGGGCCGTGGCGACATCGGACAAGGCCACGTCCTCGGGGCTCACCGCGTGTTCAACCATCAGGCGCTGAGCCTGACGCATGGCGATGGCCGCTTCGTTCGGGTTCTGGCTTTTTGCCAGAGCCAGACACTTCTTGATTTTGGAGAGGGCTTGATCGCGGTTCATAGATCGCTCTCCAGCAGCAGCGTCTGACCGCGTGCAGGCTTCGGCCGCGACTCGGCTTCCGGCAGCTTCAACTGGCTCTGTTTGACGGCTCGGTATTCAGCGTCGACAGAACCACCGATGATGTATGTCCGGCCGTCAGAACGGTCGGAATAGTCCCAGCGCGCAGTCTGTGCGTGCTGCAGCAGCTCCACCAGCTTGAGGCCCTTGTCGGACGGCATCAGCAGCTGGTTACCGTCTATCGTGACGATGCACAGGGAAACAGGCTTGGTGTTACGAATCGTGGCCATTTGCTACCCCAGCACCAGCGGCCCAAGCCACCAGTTCCATAGTCCGACAACACTGGTGATCAGAAAGGCGATCTGCTGCGTGAACAGGCCCCACAGCCTGCCTCGTACCGAGAAAACCATCCAGCAAATGTTGCTGGCCAAGAACGCGGCAAAGCCGGCAGCTGGCGGGTTGGCCGTGGCGAGCAGCGCGGCGCCGGCGATGCCGAAGACAGCCCCAGAGAATTGCACGAGTGGAGGCATCGTGCAGAACCACAACAGCATCAGCACACAGATGCCGAGAACGCCAAAGTAGAAGAGATCAATCAGCATGGGTCACCTTCTTCCAGCCGTCTTTCTGAGTCCAGCGCATCAGAGGGATCGGCGGTTGCTCGTCACTGACGATGCGAAACGAAATCACACCCTGGTGCAGCTTTCCGAGTGTTTCGGTTGCATCAACGATATGGGCGTAGGCCAGGTCGTTGGCGGCATCGAAGGCGGTCAGGTTGGCCCAAGAACCGCGGGTGTTGACCTGCAGCAGCACGGGCTTCAAGCGGGCTTGGTCCTTCGTCATGGCGCCATACCCTCCACACGCTGCGTGGCGCGGCGGTCGACACGGCCGCCAGCGGTGTTCTGGCCTTGCGCGCACAGCAGCACCAACTCGCTGTTGGTCATGTGCTCGGACAGAAGCCACTTGCGGGTGAACTGGCGTTCGACCCGCTTCGTCTTGACGTCTTCGGACAGGAAAGACGCGCGCAGAAACAACGTGTTGCCATAGGCCTCGGCAACGTCGTGTTGGAAATGGAAGGTATAGCCTGGGTACTTCACTTGCTGGAGCGCAAGCGTCAGGCGGGTAATGGCGGCAGACATAGGGTTTGATCCTCCGAAAAGTTAAAGATCGAGAGCGCCGGATTTGGTATGGATTGGCTGTGCTTGCTGCATCTGTGCAAGCAAGGCTTGACGCCGCAACGCGTCTGGCTCTGCCTGCTGGTGTCTCCACGCAGCCAGGGCCATCGGGCAGGAACTGCACACGCCGGTGCCGTCGTCGTGGTTGACGGCCAGCCAGCTGCAACCACCGCTGCAAGCGCGCAGATCGGTGCAGCCGCAGCCGACACAGCTGGAAGTGGCTGGCCGATCAAAGTCAAAGTCGTCGTCAGTGCCCAGCCAGCACTGGCTGCACATCGGATCGCCGAGATCGACCTCGACCTCCTCGCAACAAGAACACATGAGGCGCGGGCCGTTCATGGCTTGACTGCCTCGTAGCGGTCACAGATCGCCTTGGCCGTGGTGCGAAAGTTGCCCAGCTTGCAGTGCCAACTGGCGCTGTCGTAGGGGGGCATGCGGTCCTCGCGCCGCTCTTCGCCGTGCTCGCAGTTGTTGCAGCCCTGGCGTTGGTTGGCCGGGATAAAGCCCAGGCGGGTTTTGGCTGATTTGGCGCAGATGTCGGCGACCTGGTAGGTGCTCATGCCTGCGCCTCCTCTTCGGCGCCCTTCAACAGGGCCTTGACCAGTTTGTCGACGGATTCGGTGGTGTCGGCGATCGTGACAACGTCGCCCGTGCCTTCCACGTCCACACCGACCTTCTTCAACTCGATCGGCGTGAGATTGTTAATTTCCATGCAACCCTGAGCCGGCATTTCCATCGAATCTTGACCCACCCTCTTTGCAAGCCTGGAAGGCTCACGGTGTGGATAAGTTCTTGGTTTTCTCCTTCTTGGATTGTGCCGGCAGCG
>Ga0307514_10000891_pt1 | contig 46567 bp, 47 predicted proteins | sample 16_EM_MG_FD_203088 | JGI IMG/M metagenome (GOLD analysis project Ga0307514, IMG submission 203088) | Populus trichocarpa ectomycorrhiza microbial communities from riparian zone in the Pacific Northwest, United States - 16_EM | ecosystem: Host-associated > Plants > Roots > Unclassified | place...
ACTCGGCGTGGACATCGATGCCAGCGGCAAGATCTGGTTCGCCGAGCGCTTTGGCAACCGCATCGGCCACATCGATGCCAAGGGCAAGATCACCGAGATCGAGTTGCCGGACAAGGAGTCCGAGCCGCGCACCATCTTCGTCGACACCCGTGGGCGCATCTGGTACACGGCCCGCGTGGCCAACGAGATCGGCTGGTACGACCCGGCCGACCAGCAGTTCCACCGGCTGCAGATCCCGACCAAGCAGGCCCGCCCCGCCGGCATTGCCGAAGCGCCGGACGGCACCATCTACTTCGTCGAGATGGTCGGCAACAAAGTGGCCAAGGTGGTCGGCGACCAGATCGTCGAGTACGCGCTGCCCACCGCTTTCGCCGCGCCGTTCAAGATCGTGCCGGACCAGAACGGCCACCTGTGGTTCACCGAGGTCTATGCCAACCAGATCGGCAAGTTCGACCTGGCGACCGGCGAGATCACCGAGTACAAGATCCCCACGGTCGACAGCCGGCCCGGCGGCATCGCGGTGGACGCCAAGGGCCGCGTCTGGTTCACCCAGCAGATGGGCAACAAGATCGCCTACTTCGACCCGGCGGTGAAGATTGGCGGCGCCAGCACCGGCGTGGCTGACGCAACCTCCGCGACGCCCGCGGCGCCCCCGGCAGCCAAGCCCGCCGCGCCGGCCGCATCGCCCCCGGCCGCCCGCAGCGAAGCCACGCCGGCCGTGCCCAAGCCGCAAGCCGCCATGCCGGACAGCCTGCAGATGGCCAAGGCCATGATCGACTACAAGATCCCTTCCGCTGGCGGCGGGCCGGGCAACACGCTGGTCGCCGCGGCCGATGGCTGGCTGTGGTTCCCGCTGATGTTCGGCAACAAGGTCGCCGCCATCCACCAGACAACCAAGGAGTTCCGCGAGGTGGCGCTGCCGCGGCCTGTCAGCATGCCGGTGGGCCTGGCCTCGGCAGGCGACGGCGTGATGTGGGTGGCCGAGTTCCGCGGCAATGCGCTGGCCCGCATCGACATGGCCACCGCGAAGGTCGACGAGTTCCCGGTGCCCTGGGCCAACGCGTTGCCCAGCGCGGTGGTGGTGGACGAGACCGGCGCGGTGTGGATGTCGCTGATGGGCGAAAACGCCATCGTGCGCTTCGACAGCGTTACCAGCCAGTTCACCCGCCACGCGCTGCCGCTGGCCGACAGCAACCCGCTTTACCTGCTGCACGACGGCCACGGCAACCTGTGGGTCAGCGCCGCGAAGGACGACGGCAGCTACGTCGCCCGCTTCGACCGCGCGCAGCAGCAGTTCCAGGTCTACATGACCACCGAAGCCGGCGCCAACCCGACCGGCATGCTGCTGGACGGCAGCGGCCTGTGGGTCGCCGAAGGCGGCAGCGGCCACCTCTCGCGGCTGGACCCTGTGACCGGCGGCTGGGCGCGCTATCGCATCCCCGGCGCCAAGCCCGAGCCGGTGCGGCTGGCGCGTGACGCAGAGGGCCGCATCTGGATCGCCGACGGCGGCGAGATCGGCAGCGTTGGCGGCAACCAGCTGGCCGTGTTCCAGCCGTCCACCGCGCGCTTCACCACGCTGCCCATGGCCAACGGCCAGGCCAAGCCCATGGGCATCTACGCCGGTGGTGCCGGCGGCATCTGGTTCACCCAGCAAGGGGCGAACCGCATCTCCCTCATTCCCACGGACGCCATCTGACATGAACACCATCGGACTCGACATCGCCTACCCCGTGCCGGCCGCGGCGGTCATGGAAGCCTTCTGGCGCGCCGAACACTGGCCCGGCCTGACGGAGCACGTGACCGGCATCACCTTCCACTACGAAGACGCGCAGTGCCAGGTGCTGACCATGGCCGTCAACAGCCGCGGCAGCCATGCCTCGTTCCAGACCATGCGCTGCCGCCAGCGCAACCGCATCTACTACTTCCAGCCCACGCCGCCGGCCTTCCTGCGCATGCACGGCGGCTACTGGGAGATCACGCCGACCGAGCAAGGCTGCAAGGCCGTGAGCCACCACGAGTTCGTGGTCAACGAGGACGAGGCGCGCCACTTCGCCAGCACCGTGCTGGGCTGGGACGGCCAGGGCGACGTGGCCGAACGCATTGGCGAGCTGCTGCGCGCCAACAGCCGCCAGACCATGGAAGCGCTGCGCAACGCGCTGGCCAGCGCTCAAGCCGAGTCCGCCGCCGTTGCCACCGACGTGGCCTAGCCAGGAGACCGCCATGCACACCACCTTCCTCAGCCTGGCCCTGGCCGGCGCGATGCTGCTGCCCACGTTGGCCCTGGCCGCGGCCCCCTCCACGGACTTCGGCACGCCCACGGCCGTGACGCCGGCGCCGACCACGCTGCACCGGCTGCAAAGCTCCACCGGCAAGACCTTCACGATGGCCGAGTACACCGTGCCAACCGCCCACGCCGTGCCGCACATCCTGGCCATCGACCAGAACGACGCAGTCTGGTTCAGCGAAAGCGGTGGCCGCTTCGCGCGCAATTTCATCGACGTACCGGCGCAGTCCAAGATCGGCCGCATCGACGCGGGCGGCACCATGTCCGAGTGGTACCTTGGCGACGCCGAGACCAGCCCGATGGGCATCGAATTCGACAAGGCCGGCGACCTGTGGATCACCGAGCGGCTGGCCAACCGCATCACCCGCTTCAAGCGCGACGGGCAGAAAGTCCACTACCAGGTGCCCACGCCCGGCGCTTGGCCGACCGGCCTGGCCATCGACCCGGCAGGCGACGTCTGGTTCACCGGCACCAAGGCCGACAAGATCGGCGTGGTGCGCATCAAGACCGGCCAGGTCGAGGAGTTCGCGCTGCCGGCCAAGGCGACGATGTCCACCGGCATTGCCGCCTCGCCGGACGGCACGATCTGGATTGCCGAGCGCGATGTCAACATCATCGGCAAGTTCGACCCCAAGACCGCCACCTTCACCCAGTACAAGCTCTCCACGCCTTCGGCCCGGCCCTGCGGCGTGACGGTGGACAAGACCGGCACCGTCTGGTTCACCGAGCGCGGTGCCGGCAAGCTCGGTCGCATCCTGGCCGACGGAACGGTGCAGGAATTTGCGCTGGAGAACCGCCAAGCCGGGCCCTTCATCATCGTGGCCGACCAGTTCGGCCAGATGTGGTTCAGCGAGCTGTTCGCCAACAGCATCGGCCGCTTCGACCCGGCCACCGGCCAGTTCGAACACTTCCCGATCAGGGGCGACAACGCACACCCGGCGGGCCTGGCCATCGACTCCAAGGGCAACGTCTGGTTCGCCCAGCAAAGCACCAACAAGCTGGCCACCATCATCCGGGCCGACCTGGGCTACGTGGGCGGTGAACAACGGGTCTCGCAGGCAAGCCCGGCCGACCCGGTGGCCGACGCGCTGAAGGGCTACCGCTACGACCCGATGGAGATCCCGACCACCGACTCGCTGCCCGGCATCGTCAACATCGACAAGCGCGGCACCGTGTGGTTCACGCAGATGGGCGGCGGCTTCGTCGGCCCGGGCTTCCCGCCCGGCCCGGCCGGCAGCAAGGTCGGCTATGTGCGCGACGGCAAGCTGCACGAGCTGGCCATGCCCACGCCCGAATCCGGCCCGACCTCGCTGGGGCTGGACCCGGTCAACGACGACGTGTGGGTCAGCCTGCGCGCGGCCAACAAGATCGCCCGCATCCGAAACGATCAGGTCACCGAGTTCACGGTGCCGGTGCCCGACAGCCTGCCGGTCGGCGTGGCGGTGGACAGCAAGCACAACGTCTGGGTGGCCCTGAGCGACGGCAATGCGCTGGCCCGCATGACGGCCGAAGGCGAGTGGCGCGTGCTGCCGCTGCCAGCCCCCAACCTGGCACCGCGCACCGTCTTCGTGGACCACGAGGACCTGGTCTGGTTCGCCGAGAAGCAGGGCAACCACGTGGGCCTGGTGGACCAGCAGAAGTGGCGCGTGGACCGCTGGAAGATTCCCACCCGCATGGCCTGGCCGCTGTCCATCGTCGAGGACGAGAAGGGCGACATCTGGTTCGCGCAGATGCGCTCGGACAAGCTCGGCGTACTGGACCGCCACACCAAGCAGATCCGCGAGTACGCGATGCCGGTCAACTCGGCGCCGTTCAAGCTGTCCTACGACGCCGGCAACCACGCGATGTGGGTCTCCACGGTGTTCGGCAACGCGGTGATGCGCTTCGACATCCCGAAGGGCGAAGTGGTGGCGCGCTACCCGGTGCCGCAGGACGGCGTGTGGGTGGGCGGCATCGACCGCGACGCCGACAGCTGCTTCTGGATCACCGAGCAGTTCGGCAACCGGGTCGACCGGCTGTGCATCGACGGCGTGTCCAAGCCACTGCGCGCAGCCAAGGCGGACTGAGGCCATGGACCGCCAGGACTTCGTGCTGCACCGGGTGGCCTTCGCCGGCCTGCCCTACGCCGCGCTGCGCGCGCTGGACGGCGAACGCGGCAGCGCCATCGGCTGGCGCCAGGGCATGCTGGGCCAGGCCAGGCTGCTGCGCGCCTGCGCCCGCCGCGCCGCCTCCGAAGGCGCCGCGGCCAGCGCCGCGCAGTACTTCCGCTGGGCTGGCGTGGCCTACCACAGCGCCACGCTGGGGCCGGACCTGTCGGCCCTCGACGGCCTGGTGCGCGTGAGCCGGCTGCGCCATCTCGCCGTGGCCGCCTACCGCCGCGCGCTGCAGCAGGACGGCGGTGCGAAGCTGGTCACGCTGGCCCTGGGCGCCCATCGCCTGCACGGCTACTGCAGGCTGCCGGAAGGCGAGCCGCGCGGCGTGGTGCTGCTGCTCAATGGGCTGGACTCGCTGTGCGAAGTCGAGCTGCATGCCTTTGCTTCCGGGCTGCTGGCACGCGGCATGGCCACGTTGTCGCTGGACCTGCCGGCGCGCTTCAGCGCCAGCGGCCCGCGCGACATGCAGGCCGAACGCTGGCTGCCGGCGCTGCACGAATGGCTGGCCGGGCATGGGCTGGGCGGGCAGCCACTGGGCGTGTTCGCGGTCAGCTTCGGCGGCTACCTGGGCGCACGGCTGCTGGCCGGCAATGCCGGCCTGTGCGCCGGGCTGCTGATCTCGCCGCCCGCCTGGATCGAGGACAAGCACCGCCAGCACCCGTACTTCTCGCGCATGTTCAGCTGGAGCTTCGGCCAGCCGGGCGAAGCCGAGCTGGACGCGCTGGCCGCCTCGGTGCGGCTGGACGCGCTGGCGCCGCCGCAGGCCGCATGCCGGGTGTACGCGATGACCGAAGACGCGATGTTCGACGCCCGCCACACCGAGGCCTACGCGGCCTGGGGCCAGGGCCGAGTGGAGGTGAAGACCGTCGCCGCCGAGCACGTGGGCACCAGCAGCTTCTACCGCTGGTTGCCCGGGGCCTTTGACTGGTTTGCTGAAAGGTTTGCACATGCCTGAACAACACCTCCCCCGCGCCAACCTGGCGCAGCGGCTGAGCCACACGCTCGGCGAACACCTGATGCGCCACTGCACCCAACATTGGGCGCCCTGGGTCGTCACCGTCTGCAGCTGCGCGGTGCCGGCCATGGCAGCAGAGATGCCCAAGTCCGTCACCGTGCAAGGGCACTTCCAGGAGCTGGCGCTGGACAACCCGGGCAGCGGCCCGGCCATCGTCTCGGTGGACGACGAGGACCGCGTGTGGGTGGCGCTGGCGCGCGCCGGCAAGCTGGCGATGTACAGCGGCGGCAAGGTGCGAACCTTCGACCTCGGCGCCAACAGCCGGCCGGTCGGCGTGATTGCCGGCACCAAGCAGAACGGCTACCCCGGCTCGGTGTGGATTGCCGCCAGCTACGACAACAAGATCATCCGCTACGACTGGCAGACCGGCCAGCGCCGTGAATACCCCATCCCCGGCACCGAGAGCTGGCCGTTCAACATTGCGCTGGACGCCAAGGGCCACGTCTGGTTCACGCAGCGCGCAGCCGGCGCCATCGGCAAGCTGGACCCGGTGAGCGGCGAGTTCACCCAGCTGCCGCTGCCGCGCCCCGGCTCCGGCCCCGCGGGGCTGGGCATTGACGCGAAGAGCGGCAGGGTCTGGTTCACCGAAAGCTACAAGGACACGCTGGCCAGCCTCGACCCCGCCACCGGCCAGGTCACCGAGATCGCCATGGGCCAGGCCAGCACCGGCCTGGTCAGCGGCCCGGCCGGGCTGGTGGTGGACGGCGAAGGCGGCGTGTGGTTTGCCAAGCTCGAAGGCCAGCTGGGCTACCTGCCGCCCGGCGCCAGCCAGGTGCAGCTGATGGCCACGCCGGCCAATGCCGCACGCCCGGCCGGCGTGACGCTGGATGCCCAAGGCAACCCCTGGCTGGTGGCACTGGATGGCAACTCGCTGCTCAGCTACCAGCGCCGCGACAAGCAGTTTGTCGTCTACCCGCTGCCCGTTGGCGAGCAGGACGCGCAGCCCAGCTCACCGCCGTTCGCGCGCAGCTCGCGCCCGTTTGGCCTGGCCTTCGACAGCAGCGGCAACCTGTGGTTCTCGCAGCAGTACACCGGCCAGCTCGGCGTGCTGGACCTGGCCAAGCCGGAGTTGAAGCTGATGTCGCCCGGGCCGGAGGTGAAGGCGGCCGACCCATACGTGACGGTGCAGGCGCTGGACAGCCTAGTCGGCGAGGTGACAGTGCGCTACGAGATGGACGGCGCAGCAGTCGCCCTGCGCAACGGCCGCTTGGACCTCACGCATGCCACGCCAGGCGAGCATGAGCTGAAGGTGGTGGCCACCGATGCCGCAGGCCTGAGCAACAGCCAAAGCCGGCGCTTCCGCTACCTGCCGGCGCCTGAATCTCTGCCCACGCTGATCGGCGCGCTGCGCTTCAAGTCACCCGAGCCCAAGGCCTTGCGCGACGCGCTGCTGATGACCGCCAACGACAGCGGCAAGGCCCAGCGCGTGGACGATTTGCGCGGCATGCTGGCCACCCACCGCGAACAGCTGGCGGCCGACGAATACGCCAGCATCTCGGCCACGCTGGAGTGGATGGCCGGCGGTCGCGGCAGCGAGCAGGTGGTGACCATCCTGGACCGCGAACCCTTCTTCGAGCCGCGCCAGGTGGAGCTGAAGCCCGGCGGCAGCGTGGCCTGGATGTACCAGGGCGAAAAACAGGGCCACGAGATCTCGCACGAGCTGCACCAGATCGAAGTCGCCAGCCTGCAGGTCAAGTCACCGCTGATGCGCGCCGGCGACCGCTTCGTGCAACGCTTCGACACGCCCGGCAGCTACACCGTGCTGGACTCGCGCAAGCCGGGCGCGGCGCTGCAAGTGACGGTGCTTCAACCATGACCAGCATGTTGCCGCCGCTGTTCATGCAGCCCGAAGTCCGGCTGGTGGACCTCAGCGTGCCGCTGGGCGAGTCGGAAGCCGAGTCGGTGCCTGTCGTCGTCGAGTACCTGCCGCATTGCTGCGGTGGGGCCCACCTGGCGCAGTTGGCCGACATCGAGCAGCAGCAGCTCGAAGGCGGGCTGGCCTGGGCCAGCGAGCGCATCCAGGCCATCACCCACAACAGCACCCACATCGACGCGCCCCACCACTACGCGCCGCTGTGCCAGGGCAGGAAGAGCCGCACCATCGACGAGATTCCGCTCGACTGGTTCTGGGGCCAGGGCAAGTGCCTGGACATCTCGGACGACAGCGAGCCGCTGAGCCGCGAGGCGCTGCTGGCGGCCGAGCAGCGCGCCGGCATCCGCATCGAGGCGCAGGACATCGTGCTGTTCCGTACCGGTGCCGAAGCCTTCCATGGCGCGGCCGGCTTCAACCGCCGCGGCCGCGGGCTGACGGGCGACGTGGTGCGCGAGCTGACCGACCGCGGCGTGCGCCTGTTTGGCACCGACGCCTGGAGCATTGACGCGTCCTACCCGAAGATGAAGGAACGCTCGCTGGCGCTGGGGCCGCAGGCGGTGTGGGAGGCGCACTTCGTGGGCCGCGAGCGCGAGTTCTGTGCCATTGAAAAGCTGACCAACCTGGCCACGCTGCCGGCGGCCGGCTTCTGGGTTGCCGCCTTCCCGATCAAGGTCCAGTCCGGCAGCGCGGGCTGGAGCCGCGTGGTCGCGTTCGTGGCCAAACCGGCGCCACTGGGATGACACGCCGCGCCCAGCCCCTGCTGCTGCTGCTGGCCACACTGTTGGCCGCAGGCCCGGCCGCAGCGCGCGACGGCCAGGCGCTGTTCGCCGAACGCTGCCAGGCCTGCCACACGGTGCAGGACGCGCCGGCCGCCGAGCGCTGGCGCGTGGCCTTCACGCAGCAGGGGCCTTCGCTGGCGGGCGCCGGCAGCAAGTTCAACCCGGCCTGGCTGGTCGCATGGCTGCAGCAGCCCGGCTCCCTGCATGGCGGCAGCTACCCGTATTTCCGCTGGGTGCAGCGCACGCCCGAGGGCGACAGGCTGCCCACGCGCGCCTTCGAGCACCTGGCGCTGAACGCCGAGGAGGCACAGGCCGCGGCCACCTACCTCGGCACGCTGCAGGCCGAGCTGCAGGCCTTCCCGCCGCAGCCCGCGCTGGCGGCCAACACCACCCGCGTGCTGTACGACAAGGTGGCTGCCTGCAGCGGCTGCCATTCGCCCGACGCCGCAGCCCCGCGCACCGGCCCGCTGCTGAGCAATGCCGGCCAGCGACTGAACCCCGCCTGGGTGGACGCCTTCCTGCACGACCCGCAGCAGCTCGGCACGGTCAACATGCCCAAGGCCAGGCTGCGCATGGACCAGGTCGCGGCGCTGGCGCAGTACGTGCTGAACCCGCCGCCCGCCGAGCCCGCCTCGCCAGCGCAGGCACCGGCCGCCGGCACGCCACCGAAGGCCCTGGACGCCAGCGCGCCGCGCGGTGCGCTGGTCTACCGCGTGGTCTGCTCGCAGTGCCATGGCGTGGACGGCGACGGCCGCGGCATCAACGCCCGCTTCCTCAGCGTGGAGCCGCGCAACCACCGCGGCCCGGAGATGGACAAACTGAGCGACGAACACCTGTACCGCGTGATCCGCTACGGCGGCACGGCCGTCGACAAGTCGGCGCTGATGCCTTCATGGGCCAGCGTGCTGAATGACGCCGAGATCCAGGACGTGATCGCTTATCTGAAAACCCTGCGGCAACGCACAGACTGAAAGGGCAAGCTCCATGGCGCATTCCCCTCCTCCTTCCGGCCGCGTGGTGATCACCGGCATCGGGCCTGTGACGCCCATCGGCAGCGGGCGCCACGAGTTCTGGCGTGCTGCGGCAGCGGGCCGCAACGGCGTGGTGGACGTGGCCAGCACTGGCGCGCTGGGGGCGCACGACGCGCTGCGTTCGCGCATCGTCGCCTGCCTGCCGGAAGCGGCGCTGCCCGGCGTGGGCCATGGCGACCAACGGCTGAGCGCCATGTGCATGCGCGCCTTCGAGCTGGCCTGCGACGACGCCGGCCCGCTGGACGGCCACGCCGCCGACCAGATCGGCGTGGTGATGGGCACCGCCGTGGGCACCACCGCCGCCATGGAGCGAAGCTTCCTGAAGATGGCCGGCACGGACGCTGGCGCCACCCCGTTCGACCTGATGGAACAGGTCTCCTTCCACACCGTGGCCCACGCCATGGCCCGCCGGCTGCGCGCCCACGGCCCGGTGCTGACGGTCTCGACCGGCTGCACCGCCGGCATCGACGCCATCGGCATGGCCTTCGACCTGGTGCGCCACGGCAGCTGCGGCGTGGTGCTGGCCGGGGCGGGCGAGGCGCCGGTGTGCCCTGTGGTCTACGCCGCGTTCGACAGCATTGGCGCGCTCAGCACCCGCAATGACGATCCCGCAAGCGCCTCGCGCCCGTTTGCCAAGGACCGCGACGGTTTTGTGCTCGGCGAAGGCGCCTGCATGCTGGTGGTCGAGGACTACGAACGCGCCAAGGCCCGCGGTGCGCGCATCTATGCCGAGCTGCTGGGTTTTGCCTCGGTCAGCAACGCCTTCCACATGACGGACCTGCCGGCCGACGGCGCGGCGCTGGCGCGCTGCATGTCGCTGGGCCTGGCGGACGCGGCGCTGAAGCCCGAGGCCATCGACGCGGTCAACGCCCATGGCAGCTCCACGCCGCAGAACGATGTTTGCGAGACCAACGCGATCAAGGCGGTGCTGGGCCAGCACAAGGCACGCCAGGTGCCGGTCAACTCGCTGAAAAGCATGGTCGGCCATGCGCTGGGCGCGTCCAACGCGATCGAGATCGCCGCCTGCGCGATGGCCATCCAGGAGCAGTACATGTTCCCGACCATCAACTTCGGCAGCGCCGGCGACGGCTGCGACCTGGACTATGTGCCCAACCAGGGCCGCGGCGCCCCGATAGGCGCGCTGCTGAAGCTCAGCAGCGGCTTCTCCGGCGTGCACTCGGCGCTGGTCATGGGCCACCCGCAGCGCTAGGCCCGAACATGTTGCAGCGGCGGACGTGGCTTGGCCTGGCGCTGGGCCTGACATTGGGTCCGTGGCCGGGCGAGTCGGCCCATGCCGCGGCCGTGCCCGACGCGCTCGCCGCGCTCGTTCCGCCGCCCTACCAGGCCCAGGCGCTGACGCCGGAGGAAACCCCGCACTTCACCCGGCGCAAGCCCTACCGTGAGGGCGATCACCTGGTCTGGGAATACCGGCTGGTGGTGACCGAGACCACGCACCCGCTGGCCGACAGCACGCCGTACAAGGTCTACGCCTACGGCAACCGGGTGCCCGCCCCGCAGCTCTATGCGCGAGATGGCGACCGGGTGCGCATCCGCCTCGTCAACGAGACCACCGTGCCGCACACCATCCACTCGCACGGCCTGTACACGCCGCAGCGCATGGACGGCGCCACGCATGTGCACCTGGGCCCGGACGGCGAGATGCACCAGCACGACCCGGCCGGCGCGCCGCTGCCGGTGGCGCCCGGCGAGGAGTTCACCTACGACTACATCGCCCGCCCCTCGGGCTCGCACTTCTACCACTGCCACGTGAGCGCCAACGAGCACATGGCGCGCGGCATGATCGGCACCTTCGTGGTCTTCCCCAAGCTGCCCGAGCCGCCGGCCGATTTCGACAGCGTGCTGCTGCTGCAGGAGTGGAACTCCAAGTACGCGAAGCAGGGCAAGCCGGGCGACCCGCGCGAGGTGGGCGACGCCGACTTCTTCACCTTCAACGGCCTGTCCTTCCCGAACACGCCGCTGATGCAGGTAAAGCAAGGCGCCAGGGTGCGCATCCGCTTTGTCAATGCCGGGGCGCAGCCGCATTTCATGCACCTGCATGGCCACACCTTCCTGGTCACCCACAAGGATGGCTTTCCGCTGCGCGAGCCGATGCTGATGGACACGGTGGCGGTCGGCCCGGCCGAGCGGGTGGACATCTTCTTCATTGCCAACAACCCCGGCGACTGGCCGCTGCACTGCCACTCGCCGCCGCACACCACCAATGCCGGCGTCTACCCCGGCGGCATGATGGCGCACCTGATCGTGGGCCCGGACCGCTACCCGAAAAGCGGCGAAGGCCCGCTGGGCCCGGGCATCGAAGCCGCAACCGACGCCTGGCGCGACTACGCGCGCCGCTACTACGCCAGCCTGGCCAAGGCCGCGCGATGAACCGCCTGCACGCACCAACACCCGTCGAGCCAACGGTGATCGGGTTCAGCGCCAAGGTTGGCCTGGCCGGCCTGGCAAGGCGGCTGCACGGTCAGGCCCCCGACTACCTGGCCCCACCCGAGCTGGCCTTCTGGCAAGCCGTGCCTTCGGCCAAGCGGCGGCTGGAATACGCCGGCGGCCGGCTGGCTGCCAAGCTGGCGGTGCATGCGCTGCGCCGCTGGCAAGGTCAACCCCCGCTGCCACTGGCCGAACTGCCGGTGCTGCCGCTGCCTGGCGGCGAGCCGCGGGTGCGTTTGCCAGACGGCAGCGAATATGCCTTGAGCCTTTCGCATGCCGCCGGACTGGCCTGCGCGGCGAGTTTCCTGCCAGCCTGGCGACTCGGCATTGACCTGATTTCCCAAGGCCGCGCGCCACCGCATGATGAGGCGTGGTGCCATTCCACCGAATCCAGGTACTCGGTTTCAGACCGGGCCATCAGTTGGGCCGTCAAGGAAGCCACCGTGAAAACCCTGGGAAAGGGAATGGGGCCGGTGTTCCGCGAAATTCGATGCTGGCGCGACGCGCAACATCGCTGGGTGAGTTTGCCCACCCAGCTGATGGACCTCCGCAAGCGATTTCGCTACACTTTGTTTCAATCATCCCCCTACTTCATCTGCATCGCTTCGGTGCAAATGGAAACAATATAGAAACTGTTGCCAAGCAGGCGCATTCAGTACGATGCCGGCCTGTGAAGGCCACAGTTGAGCAGCAGCAGCATTTTTCTTCAGAGTCGATTCTCACAACACGCCCGCCATCCGGCAGGCAAATCGTTCAGGGAAAGAAGATGGCCAACATGCTCCATACCGGCGTCGGTTTCAACGCTGTCCCGCCTGTCGTCACCCGCTCCACGCTGAGCGCCCAGGAAACATTGGTCGCAGAACTGGTCTGCGCCGGTCTGTCCAACAAGCAGATTGCCGCCAGGGCCGGTCTCAGTGAACACACTGTGTCCTCTTATCTCCGACGCATTTACAGCAAGCTCGGCGTCAATAGCCGGGTTGCGCTGGTCGTCACACTGCATTCATTCACCGCATAAGCCGTGCGTGCGCAGCATCGCCGGGTTTCAACATCGGCCAGCAGGCCGAATGGGAGGCATTCATGAATTACCTGATCGTCGTGGGCACCGTGGTGGGCCTGATCGTGGGTTTGATCGCCCTGATCGTCATCATCGGCATGCTGTTGCCAGTCAAGCATTCGGCCACCCGCAGCATCGTGCTGCCAACTTCGCCGGCCAGGCTTTGGGAATTGATCAGCGACTTTGCGGCTTATGACGGCTGGCGCACCGGCGTCGTCGAAATGCAGCGCCAGCCGGATGCAAATGGCCACCCAGTGTGGAAAGAACTTGAGAAAGGCGGCGGCGGGCTGGCATTTGAGACCTTGGCTGTCGAGCCGCAGCAGCGCATCGTGCGCAGGATCGTCGGCGAGGGTTTGCCGTTTGGTGGCACCTGGACTTTTGTGCTGAAAACCGTGGAAACCGGCACCGAGCTGACGGTGACCGAAGACGGCGAGGTCTACAACCCGGTGTTCCGCTTTGTTTCGCGCTTCATCATGGGTCACCAGCGCAGCATGCGCATCTATTTCGACGACCTGACGCGCAAGCTGGCGGTCCAGGCGGTGAGTTTTTCCTGAAAGGCGCGGCAATCCATGGGACGGGTGGTGTTGTGTTACGGCTCGCTGGGGCCGGACAAGGGCGAGGTGCAGGCCATGCTGGAGGGCCATGCCATCCTGCTGAAGGGCGACTTCAAGGCCAAGCTGGCGGTGGCCGAACTGCAGGATCTGCGCACGCAGGAAGACCTGCTGGTGGCGCACACGCGGCAGGGGCCGCTGGCGTTGGCGCTGGGCGAGAAGGAGGCGGCGCTGTGGCTCAAGAAGATCCTGCATCCGCCCTCGCTGGCGGACAAGCTGGGCGTCAGCGAAGGCCTGGCCGTGCACCTGCAGCAGGCGCATGCCGAGCTGAAGCGGGTGCTGGACCCGGTGGCACCGAACTACGTGCCGCTGGCCCAGGCGCAGCTGGCCTTCATCGTCGTGGACACGGCCCAGGACCTGACGGCGCTGAAGGCGCTTGCCAAGGCCAAGCCTGAGGGCTGCCAACTCTGGGTGCTGCGGCGCAAGGGGGCTGCGGCCGAGGTCAAGGAAAGCGAGATCATGGCGCTGACCAGGGCCGCGGGGCTGGCGCCGAGCAAGACCTCGGCCTGGTCCGACACCTACGCCGCCGACCGCTACGGCCGCGCCCGAAGCTGACGGCCGGCGGTTGGCGAGCTGACAGCTGGACACCACTGTTGCGCCGCCCGGCCGGGCCGCTCTGCTACGCTGCGCGCTCCCGCTCCCACTGGCCGCCAGGTCTTGTTGCCATGCTGTACCGATTGTTGTCGCTTGCTCCCGCTCTGATGCTGGGCGCGCTTTTCACCTCCCAGGCCCAGGCCGCCGATGTCGCCGTGTCGGTGCAGATCGGCCAGCCCGGCTTTTATGGCCGCATCGACATAGGCAACGCCCCTCAGCCCGAGCTGATCTATGCCGAGCCGGTGCTGATCCAGCGTAGCCCGACCCGCTACGCGCCGCTGTACCTGCGCGTGCCCCCCGGCCACGAGAAGCACTGGGACAAGCACTGTGGCCGCTACAACGCCTGCGGCCGCCCGGTCTACTTCGTGCAGGACCGCTGGTACAACGAGGTCTACGCACCTGACTACCGGAACCGCCACGGTCATGGCCGCGATCACGACGACGATCACGACCATGGCCGCGGAAAAGACAACGGCCACGGCCGGGGCCACGACCGCTGACGGCTGGAGCGGCGGCCCATGCGGCGATACCATGCGCCCCTGCACCGTCCCGCCTCTTGCCGCGACAACCTTGCCGGAGCACACGCCATGCTGACCTTGCTGGGCCGATCCCCTTCGATCAATGTGCGCAAGGTGCTGTGGCTGTGTGCCGAGATGCAGTTGCCGATCGCCCATGAGGAATGGGGCACGCCGCAGCTGCCGCTGGACCAGCCGCTGTTCCTGTCGCTGAACCCGAACGCCCAGGTCCCCGTGCTGCGCGATGGCGAGTTCGTGCTCTGGGAGTCCAACAGCATCTGCCGCTACCTCGCGGGCCGCGAAAAGCGGGCTGACCTGCTGCCCACCACGCCGGCCGCGCGCGCCCAGGTCGAGCAATGGATGGACTGGCAGCTGGGCGACCTGAACAACGCCTGGCGTTATGCCTTCATGGGCCTGGTGCGCCACAGCCCCGCCCATGCCGACCCGGCGCTGGTGGCCCGCAGCCTGGCGGACTGGACGCGGCTGATGCAGATCCTCGACACCCAGCTGAGCAAGACCGGCGCCTTCGTGACCGGCGAGAACTTCACGCTGGCCGACGTGGTGATCGGCCTGTCGGTGCACCGCTGGTTCATGACGCCGCTGGAAGAGCGGCTGGCGCTGCCCGCGGTGGACGCCTACTACGCCCAGCTCAGCATGCGCCCGGCGTTCCAGCTGCACGGCCGCAACGGTCTTCCGTGAGGACCTTCGACGCCGCAGCCATCCGCGCCGCGCTGCCGTTTCCCGCGCTGATCGGCGCGCTGCAGTCGCTGTTCGCCCAGGGCTGCGAAGTGCCGCAGCGCCATGTGCACAGCATTGGCGGGCAGCTCACCACGCTGATCATGCCGGCCTGGATCCCCGGCCGCTACCTGGGCATCAAGACCGTCAACATCGCGCCCGGCAATGCCGCGCTGGGCCTGCCTGCGCTGGCCGCCAGCTACCTGCTGTACGACGCCACCACCGGCCAGCCGCTGGCCCTGATGGACGGCAACGAAATCACTTCGCGGCGCACCGCCGCCGCCTCGGCACTAGCCGCCAGCCGTCTTGCGAAACCCGGTGCGCAAACCCTGCTCGTCGTCGGCAGCGGCCAGGTCGCCCGCCTGCTGCCCGAGGCCTACCGCGCCGCGCTGCCCGGCCTGCAGCAGCTCTGGCTCTGGAACCGCACGCCGGCAACCGCACTGGCGCTCGCGGCGCAGCTGCGTGACCAGGGCCTGCCGGTCGCCGCGGTGGACGACCTCGCCACCGCCGTGCGCCAGGCCGACATCGTCAGCTGCGCCACGCTGGCCACCGCCCCGCTGATCCACGGCGAATGGCTGCGCCCCGGCAGCCACCTGGACCTGATCGGCAGCTTCACGCCCGCGATGCACGAGGCCGACGAGTCTTGCTTCCAGGGTGCCTCGCTGTGGATGGACACCATTGAGGCCCTGCGCAAAAGCGGCGACCTGCTGGCCCCGCTGGCCAGCGGCGTGCTGCAGCCAGAGGACTTGCGCGGCACGCTGGCCGACCTGTGCCGCCAGCCCGGGAGCGGTCGACAGCACGCCCGAGAGCGCACCGTCTTCAAGTCGGTCGGCACCGCGCTGGAGGACCTGGCGGCGGCGATGCTGGTGTACGAGCAAGCCTGAAGCGCTTCAGTCCACAGCTGGTACAAGCCACTTCTCCAGCCGCACGCCATCCACCACGCCGTGGTACATCAGGCGTTCAATCGCCTGCTCGTGGTAGCCCAGCTCGTTGTAAAGGCTTCGAGCCGCGACGTTCTCCAGTCGCGCCTCCACATGAATGCGCCGGGCGCCCGCCGTTCGCGCAACGGCTTCCAGCCAGCCCACGATGGCCCGTGCAACCCCCTGCCGCTGCCTGGCTGTGCGCACGGCCAGCAACTGCAGGTGCGCAACGTCGTCGCCGTAGGACATGACGCCGAAGCCGATCACTGCCCCAGGGCCACCAACCACGGCGACATTCACATCGACTCGCTTGATCGCCTTGGCAACCCGCCAGTAGTCCCAACGCCAGGGCAGACCGCGCTCGATGTAGTCGCGCGCCATGGCCGCGATGTCGGGGGCGTCAGCCAGCGTGGCGAGTCGGATCAAGTGGGCATTGCACACGACGTCCCCGCCGACATCAGGTCGCGTCAGCCAAGTTGCGAACTTCCGCAACGCGCGGATCGCGGAGCCAAATCGCATCGAGCAATGCCCTGGCCGTGTCCATGAGGCCTTCATCGGACAAGGCTTCAGCACGCGACAACGCCATCGCGCACAAGGCCGACGCGGCGGCAGGCCTGGCGGCCGCGTCGACCACCATGAACGAAGGCTGGGCCGGGTTGTAAAGCCAAGCGACCAGACGCCGGTCATTGACGGCATCATTACCCCATGAGCCGATGAGCAGGTCGATGTTCGGGTAGTGGTCCGGTTGACCTCTGGTCCAGGCAACGAAGTACGCCGCCACCGTACCGCCGACCGCATGGGCATTGCCCCAAATGCTGCGGGTTTCGTTGCCACAGCAGTCGCAATGCCCACCACTGTCGCCCATCGGCTCGATGTCCAAATCTTGCTGCTTCATGGCCCTCCCAGGCACTCTCTACCGATGACAAGCCTACCTTGCGGAGCTCTTTGCGGGCAAGCAAAGTGCCAGGGCCTGACCAAACAGAACGGAGAGTCTCCGACGATGCCATGCCTCGGCGAGCCAGATCCGAGGACGGGCAGCGAAAGAAATGGCGCGCGTCATTCGGCGCCATCAACCAGGCCGGACTTCAACATCTGACCCGCGGCATCCACAAGCCGCCAGGTTTCACCCTCGGTGTACAGCGTGCGGCCCACGTCCGGATAGTGGCAAACATCGTGGTGAGCCCGGGTGCCGGTGACCAGGTAGGTGCACGGTTCGGCCGACTGGTTCGCCACCTGATGGGCGTTTGGTACGCCCGCCGGCCAGCAAGCCGCGTCACCTGGACCGAGCACATGCGCCCCGTCGTTCTCGATCACGGTCACCTGCCCGCTCAGCACATACAGGAACTCGTCTTCCTGCTCGTGCCAATGCCGCGTGGAAGACTTCGCACCAGGTAGCAAGGTCTGGACATTGGCGCCGTACTGCTTAAGGCCGCCAGCATCGGAATAACGCAGGGTTTCAACCGTCCCGAAATCAGGGTCGCTCTTGTGCTGCACGGGCAGCTGGCTTTTTCGAATGATCATGGAAAAGGTTTCCGACGTTGAGACATGACTGCTCAGTTTGACCGAACCTACGTGGCCGACATTGCTTGTCAAGCGCATCCCCGCAGCGCGCGCAAATGCCACGACCCGGGGTAAGTTCGGAGCACTGCCCATCTCGCTGAAGAACGGAGCCAATAGCGCATGCGAACAACTTTTCATTTCCTGATCTTGACGGCCATGGCCAGTGCTGCAATTGCCTGCCACGCCGCACCGAATGAACGTCTCCAGCAACTGCTGCAGGAGGACGTCGCTGATCGAGCGAACACGCGCGGAAAGCCATGGGACCCCAAGATCACGGCGCGGGACGCGGAGCGCGCAGCGGCTGCGCGTGAAGAGCTGAAAGCCGGCAGGATCAGGGAGGCGAAGGACTTCTACGCGGCCGCGCTGATCTTTCAGCACGGCGAAACGCCGGACAACCTGCGGACGGCGAACGCCCTCTCGTGGCTCGCCTACTCGATGGCCGAAGACAAGGACGCCGTTCCCGCACGCGAGGCCGGCTGGCTCTACGCTGCCAGTTGGGACAGGCTGCCGATCGCGCTGAACCAGAAGCAGTGGTACGCCACGCAGCGCCACCGGGATCCGGTGACCTTCCGGCCTGGCGACCTTTACCCGCAGGAAGCCGGGGCCGCAACGCCGGAAGACAAGGCGCGGTTCAGCGGGCCACGCTAAGGCGAGTGAGCGCGCATCGCTCGACGCGACGCACGAGCGCCGAGCAAGCTCACGGTCCTGCCGTGCGCGCCTGCCAGGCCGCCGCGAACTGCTGTAACTCCCCCGCCTCCACGTCAGACACCGCCCAGCACTGCATGCCGCCAACGCGCCAGGTCAGCACATGGAAGCCGCGTTCGGTTTGCAGCGTGGGGGCGATGGCAGGCTCGGTGCTGGGGCGCACATACACGTCGATGACGTGCAGGCGGCGCATGTAGGCCAGCGCGGCGGTGGCTTGGCCGTGCAGCGGCTCGACGCGACCGCCGGCCAGCGGGAAGCCTTCTGCGGACAGGTCCAGCACGGGCGGCGCGTAGTCCAGCTTGCCTTGGAACCAGGGCTTGACGGTGTGGCGGTCGGACGAAGCCACCTGGTAGAGCGGGCCAGCGCTGAGCGCCCGCACATGGCTGGCGACCAGTTCAGCCGGGTGCAGCACCGCGGCTTGCAGGCCGGCCGTTGGCGGCGCTCGCCAGGCGGAGAGCGGTGACAGCAGCACCAATGGCACGGCACAGACCACGCCGGCGGCGAAGCCAGCCAGTGCGTCGCGCCAACCAGTGAACCAGGCGCGCAGACCAGACTCACGAGACAGTGGCGCGCGGCCTGCTTCGGCCAGTGCCACCTGGGTCTGGATGCTGGCGCGAAGCGCGGGGCCGGCCGCATGACGGCTGGCGTGGCCGCGCAGCAGCGCCGAGAGTTCGGCGTCGTCTTCGGTGGGGTCTTGGGGTTCCGGCGTCGTCATGTCGGGTCCAGGCGATGGGCGGCCAGCACTTCGCGCAGTTTGACGCGGGCGCGGGACAGGCGGGACATCACGGTGCCCACCGGCACGTCCACGATGCGGGCAATGTCGGCATAGGCCAGGTCTTCCAGTTCACGCAGCACGATGACCTCGCGCAGCGGTGACGACAGCGCGCGAATGGCGGCGTCCACCTCGCGCTGCAGGCGCTTGGTTTGCAGGCGCTGAGCCGGCTCGGCTGTGGCTGGCGCCCGCAACTCGGCAGCGAACACCTCGTCATCGAATTCGACCAGCGTGGGCCCGCTGTGCAGCCGCGCGAGATAGGTGCGGCAGGTGTTGCGCACGATACCGAGCCACCAAGGCCGCACTTCGTCGCCCTTCAGTGATTCCAGATAGCGGAAGGCGCGCATCGAAGCTTCCTGCAGTGCGTCGTCGGCCGCTTGCGCATCGCGCAGCAGCCAGCGCGCCAGGTTGTAGCCGGCGTCCAGGTGCGGCATCACCTGTTGCTCGAAGACCTGGCGGCGGTTCATGTGGACATGCTACGCACTGACGATGAAACGGCCATTCATTTCCTCGTGGCCATCGCCGCAGAAGTTGTCGCAGAGGAAATCGATCTTGCCGGGCGCGGTGGGGCGGATCTCCAGCTTGACGATCTGGCCCGGCACCAGGTCGGCCCGCAGGTTCAGCGCCGGCACGTTGAAGCCATGCATGAAGTCCAGCGCCTGCAGCTCCAGCAGCACCGCCTCGCCGGCCTTCAGCGGGATTTCGGCAGGCTCGTACTGGAAGCGCCTGGCGACGATGCGGATCACGCGAGGCCCAGACTGGGCACCTGCCACGCCGGCAAGCAAGGCGGCACCCCCAAGCAACACAAATCTCCTGTCCACGCCGCTCATGCCTTCGCCACCGGCAGATCGGCGATGTCGTACTGCAGGCCCTTCTGCTCGGCCTCGACCTGGCGCCAGCCCAGGCCCTGGTAAGGCGCAGCCGGGTTCCAGGGCAGCGGCGTGCGCTTGTCCTGCGAGCCGGGCACCGGCAGCGGGAAGATCAGCGACTGGGCCGAGTGGTGGGCGATGTGGCCGGTCATGCGGTGCAGCGCCTGGTGGATGTGGCCGTAGAACACGGTGACGTGCTGGAACGGCATCAGCAGTGCAATCGCCTGCGCGCCGTCGCGCGTGGCCCAGTCCCATTGCGGCGCCAGATCGAACAGCGGGCGGTGGGTCAGCACGACCAGCGGGGCCTGCGGGTCGCGGCCGGCCAGGTCGGCCTTGAGCCAGGCGAGCTGTTCTTCGCCGATCTTCGCCCCGGGGTCGGAGACATTGTCCAGCGCGATGAAGTGCACGCCCTGGTGGTCGAAGCTGTAGTGCGTGGGGCCGAACATTTCCTGGAACGCGGCCCCACGGTCCAGCGAAGCGTCGTGTTCGCCGGGCATGAAGTGCACCACCGGCACCTTCAGCCCGGCGACGATGGCCTTGAACTCGGTCATGCGGCGGCGGCGCTCGGCAGGGTCGTCGGTGGTGTGCGTCAGGTCGCCGGTGAAGAAGATGAAGGCCGGCGGCTCGGCCAAGGCGTTGACTGCCGCCACGGCCTTGGGCAGCGTGCCGCGCGCGTCCGGGTTGGCGGGGCCTTCGTAGCCCCAGTGGCTGTCGGAGAGCTGGACGAAATAGAAGTCGCTGCCAGTCGCGGCGCCGGCGGTCTGCATGCCTGCGCAGCCGGCCAGGCCTGAGGCGAAGACCGCGCCGCCGCCTGCGGCGGCCAGGTGGAGGAAGTCACGTCGTTGCATTCGAGGGCTCCTGAGCAAGGGAGTTGGGGGTCCTGCCATGCCTTACCGGCGCGCCGCCCGGTTTATTCCGTCGGCGGCACCACTCAATGCGCGGCGAGGGTCTTCAGGTAGGCGATCAGGTCGGCCCGGTCCTGCGCTTCCGGCACGCTGACGCCCATGCGCTGGCCGGGTGCGAAGCGCTCCGGGTCGCTCAGCCAACGGTCCAGCGTGGCTTCGGTCCACACACCCCTGGTGGCCTTCAGCGCACTCAGCGCAGGTGAATAGGCAAAGCCGGGCGCCGAGCCCGGCGCCCGGCCGAACACGCCCTGGTGCGCCGGGCCCACGCCGTTGTAGGCAACGGAATGGCAGGCGGTGCAGCGTGCCTGGTAGAGCTGGCGGCCGTGCTCGGCATCGCCCACGGCGGAGGCAACGGCTGGCAACAAGGCCAGCAACAGTGGAAGGACAGTGAAGCGACGGCTTGGGGACATGGCGGTTCCGGTGGCTGCGGCAGACGGCATGTCCGCCTCCCCATGCCTTACCGCCGCGCCCTCCGGTTCATTCCCGCCCAAGCCGCACGCCGCCGGTGCGGCGCACCGCGCCAGCCCCGGCACGACCCTCGCCAGTGCACTGGCGGCGTGCGCGTTTCAGGGCCCAAACAGGCCACTCAAAGGCCACGCCCCGGGAACACGCGGCAGCGGTCGGGTTCGCCAGGGCTGGCCTGCGGATTGCTTGTATACCAGCTAGAACTTCAATCCGAACACCAAGGCAGTGCGGGGAAGGCGCTGCGGTGTGTCGGTCGGCTTGTCTACCCACCTTCTGGAGCTTTTGATGACGCAGCAGCACGCGCACTGGAACCGCAGGCAATGGATCAAGCACACCGGCGTGGGGCTTGGCGCCCTGAGCCTCGGCGACCTGGCCCTGGCGGCCGATGCACCGCTCACCGTGGGCTTCATCTACGTGGGCGCCAAGGACGACTACGGCTACAACCAGGCGCACGCTGAAGCCGTGGCCCAGGTCAAGAAGTGGCCCGGCATCAAGGTGGTGGAAGAAGAGAACGTGCCCGAGACCACCGCGGTGCAGAAGACCATGCAGGGCATGATTTCGCAGGACGGCGCAAAGCTGATCTTCCCCACGTCCTTCGGCTACTTTGACCCGCACATGCTGGCCATGGCCGCCAAGTTCCCGGACGTGCGCTTCGCCCACTGCGGCGGCATGTGGACAGCAGGCAAGCACCCGGCCAACACCGGCAGCTTCTTCGGCTACATCGATGAAGCCCAGTACCTCAACGGCGTGATCGTCGGCCACATGACCAAGAGCAAGAAGCTCGGCTTCGTGGCGGCCAAGCCCATCCCGCAGGTGCTGCGCAACATCAACGCCTTCACGCTGGGCGCGCAGAGCGTGCACCCGGACATCACCACCACGGTGATCTTCACTGGCGACTGGTCCATGCCGGTCAAGGAAGCCGAGGCTACCAACAGCCTGGCCGACCAGGGCATCGACGTGTTCACGATGCATGTGGATGGCCCGAAGGTCATCGTCGAGACCGCCGCCAAGCGCGGCAAGTTCGTCTGCGGCTACCACGCCTCGCAGGCCAAGCTGGCACCCGCGGCGTACCTGACCGGCGCCGAGTGGAACTGGACCACCGCCTACAAGCAGATCATCGATGCCGCCAAGACCGGCAAGCCGCACCCGAACTTCGTGCGCGGCGGCCTGAAGGACGGCTTCGTCAAGTCCTCGCCCTACGGCGCGATGGTGCCGGAGCCCGCGAAGAAGCAGGCCGAAATCGTGCGCGCCTCGATGATGGCCGGCAGCTTCGACATCTTCAAGGGCGAGCTGAAGGACAACACCGGCAAGGTCGTGATTCCCAAGGGCAAGGTCTTCAAGCAGACCGATGCCGAGCTGGAAGGCATGAACTACCTCGTTGCCGGCGTCGTCGGAAAAGTCTGAGCTTCATCCATGGCGCCGCAGGCCTTGCGGCGCCGCGCAGTCCAGGGAGATTCCCATGTCCGCTGCACCCCGGCCCTGGCATGCCAGCGCTGAAAACATCGCCCTGCCGGTGCTGGCGCTGGCCGGCGCGCTGCTGCTGTTCGGCCTGTTCGTCTGGCTGGGCGGCCACAGCCCGGTGGAAGCCTGGACGCTGCTGTTCAAGGGCGCGTTTGGCGACGCCTTCTCGTGGCAGAACAGCCTGCAGCGCGCCGCGCCGCTGATGCTCACCGCGCTGGCCGTCGCGCTGCCGGCCCGCGCCGGGCTGGTGGTGATTGGCGGCGAGGGCGCGCTGGTGGTGGGCGCGCTGGCCTGCGCCTCGGTGCCTTATGTATTCGCCCCGCCGGCCAATGCCTTCGGCAGCGCGCTGCTGATGCTGGCCGCGGCCATTGGCGGTGGGCTGTGGGTGGTGCTGGCGGGCGCGCTGCGCCAGTGGCGCGGTGTCAACGAAACCATCTCCAGCCTGCTGCTGGGCTACATCGCGATTGCACTGTTCAAGCACATTGTCGAAGGCCCGCTGCGCGACCCGGCCAGCCTGAACAAGCCTTCGACCAAGCCGCTGGCCGAAGGCCTGCGCATCGGCCCCATCATGGGCGCCGACGGCTTCGACAGCTGGCTGGGCGACGTGCACTGGGGCCTGGTGATCGGCCTGGTGCTGTGCCTGCTCGCCGGACTGTGGCTGAGCTTCACGGCACACGGCATGGCGCTGCGCGTGGTCGGTGGCAATGCCAAGGCCGCGCGGCTGGTGGGCCTGCCCAGCACGCGGCTGATCCTCGTCGCTTGCGCGGCCGGTGGCGGTTGTGCCGGCCTGGCGGGCGGCATCGAAGTCGCCGCGGTGCAGACCTCGGCGAACGCTTCGGTGATTGCCGGCCTGGGCTACACCGGCATCCTGGTCGCCTTCGTGGCCCGGCAGAACCCCTGGGCGATTCCGCCGGTGGCCCTGCTGTTCGGCGGTTTCGGCGCAGCCGGCAGCCTGCTGCAGCGGCGCATGGACTTGCCAGACGCCTCGGTGCTGGTGCTGCAAGGCTTTGCCTTCGTGCTGATCCTGGCCTCGGAAGCGCTGCGCGGCAAGCTCTTCCAGCGCCCGCCGCTGCCGCGGCTGCGTAGGGTGCCGAAGCCGCCAACCGCCGCCCCTGTCGCCGCGTCCACCGTCGTGCCGCTGCCAACGCGAGGCGCCGATGAAACGCCCGCTCCCTTGGTCTCCGCTGGAGGAAAAGCCTGATGACCACCTCGGATTGGATGGACCTGCTGCTGGCAATCCTGGGCGGCGCGATCCGCGTGGGCACGCCCTTCCTGTTTGTCAGCCTGGGCGAGTGCCTGACCGAGAAGTCCGGCCGCATCAACCTCGGGCTGGAAGGCGTGCTGGTGTTCTCGGCCATGGCCGGATTCGGCGGGGCCTACCTCAGCAACTCCGCCTGGGTGGGCGTACTGGTGGCCGGCGCCTGCGGTGCTTTGCTGGCGCTGCTGCACGGCCTGTTGTGCTCGCTGCCTCGGGTGTCGGACATTGCCACCGGCATTGCGCTGATGCTGCTGGGCTCGGGCCTGGCCTTCTACTTCGGCAAGCCGCTGATCCAGCCGCAGGCGCCGCAGATTCCCTCGCTGGTGCTGGGCGCCTGGAGCAGTTCGCCGCAGGTGCAGTCGGCCCTGTCCATCAACGCCCTGTTCCCGCTGGGCGTGTTGCTGGCCGGCGTCATGGCCTGGGGCTTCGGCAACACGCGCTGGGGCCTGGTGGTGCGCATGGCGGGCGATTCGTCCGACGCGGCCCGCGCGCTGGGTTACTCGGTCAACGGCGTGCGCATCGCGGCCACCACAGCCGGTGGCTTCATCGCCGGCCTCGGCGGCGCGTCACTGTCGCTCTACTACCCCGGCAGCTGGAACGAGGGACTGTCCAGCGGGCAGGGTTTGATCGCGGTGGCGCTGGTCATCTTCGCGCGCTGGAGCCCGTGGCGTTGCCTGGGCGCGGCGCTGCTGTTCGGCGGCGCCGGGGCCATCGGCCCTGCGCTGCAGTCGATTGGCGTGAGCGGGGGCTACTACCTGTTCAACGCCGTGCCCTATGCGCTGACGCTGGCCATCCTGATCGCCACCTGCTCGCCCAGCCGCGCCGTGAAGGGCGCACCGATGGAATTGAACGTCTCGCGCTGAGCATTCTGAAGAGGACTCGTCCATGCCCACCATTGCCTCCACCCCTTACGCCTGGCCCTACAACGGCAACCTGAAGCCGGCCAACACCGCGCTGGTCATCATCGACATGCAGACCGACTTCTGCGGCGTCGGTGGCTACGTGGACAAGATGGGCTATGACCTGTCGCTCACACGCGCCCCGATTGAGCCGCTGAAGGTCCTGCTGGCCGAAGCCCGCCGCATCGGCATGCACGTGATCCACACCCGCGAAGGCCACCGGCCGGATTTGTCCGACCTGCCGGCCAACAAGCGCTGGCGCTCGCAGCAGATCGGCACCGAAGGCCGTGGCATCGGCGACATGGGCCCTTGCGGCCGCATCCTCGTGCGCGGCGAGCCGGGCTGGGACATCATTCCCGAGCTCTACCCCATTGCCGGCGAGCCCATCATCGACAAGCCCGGCAAGGGCTCGTTCTACGCCACCGACCTGGAACTGGTGCTGCATGTGCGCGGCATCCAGAACCTGATCCTCACCGGCATCACCACCGACGTGTGCGTGCACACCACCATGCGAGACGCCAACGACCGCGGCTTCGAGTGCGTGATGCTGACCGACTGCACCGGCGCGACCGACCCGGCGAACCACGCCGCGGCCTTCTCGATGATCAGGATGCAGGGCGGCGTGTTCGGCGCGGTGTCCGATTCCGGCGCGCTGCTCGAAGTGCTGCGCAGCTTCTGAACCTCTCTCGTCTTCAAGGATTGACCATGGCTTCAGACCTTCAACGCCGCCGCCTGCTGGCCGGCGCCAGTGCCGCCAGTGCCCTCGCAGCGATGGGTGCATCGCCCGCGGCCCGCGCCGACGACAAGATCCTGATCGGCTACTGGCCCATCGCCTCCGGCCTGCCGCTGTACGTGGGCCTGGAGCGCGGCATCTTCAAGGAGGCCGGGCTGAACGTCGAAGGCGTGAAGTTCGCCAGCGCCCAGCAGGTCGCCGAGGCGATGATCTCCGGCCGCATCCACGGCTCTGCCAACGGCACCGCTTCTGCGGTGCTGGGCCTGGCCGAGATCACCAGCCCCAACCTGTTCAAGATCATCTGCGCCAACCCTTCGAACAAATCGCTGGTGCTGGACGAGTTCGTCGTGCCCAAGGACAGCCCCATCAAGTCGATTGCCGAGCTGGCCGGCAAGAAGGTCGCCAGCGGCCCTGGCATCCAGAACGTCACGCTGGCCAAGATCATCCTGGAGAAAAACGGCATTGCGAACCCGACCGTCACCGAGCTGCCGGTCGGCCAGCATGTGCCGGCGCTGGCGGCGGGCCAGATCGACGCGGTCTACACGCTGGAGCCCACCGGCACAGCCGGCCGCCTGAAGGGCCTGGCCCGCGTGCTGGAGACCGGCGTCATCGCCAAGTACGTGCTGGGCAATGCGGACGCGCCCTGGTTCGGCGGCAGCGCCAGCGTCACCACCGCCTTCGTGAAAGACACGCCGGACCTGGCCAAGCGCTACATCGCCGCCTATGGCAAAGCGGTGGAATGGGTGCGCAAGCAGCCGGAAGAATCGCGCAAGCACATGGATGGTTTCACGGCCATCGAGGAGGCGCTGGTCAAAGAGGTGCCTTTGTCAGGCTTCACGCTGTACAACGAATTCAGCGCCAGCGACCTGGGCTACTTCCAGAAGTTCTTCGACGTGTTCACCGAACGCAAGATCTTCAGCCGCAAGCTGGATGTGAAGTCGCTGCTGTACACCGCCTGAGGAGGCCATCATGCAGGCGATCAATTTCCTCTACAACAAGCGCTGGCTGCCGCTGCTGGGCCCGCTTCTGCTGCTCGCCTTCTGGCAGCTGATGATCTCGGCGCAATGGGTCAAGCCTGTCCTGCTGCCGCCGCCAGGCGAGACGCTGCAGTACCTGGCGCAGACCTTCGCCACCGGCGCGATCCTGCCGGACCTGTGGTCCACGCTGCTGCGCACGCTCAGCGCCTTCGCGATTGCCATCGCCATCGGCCTCCCGCTGGGCGTGATGCTGGGCAGCGCCGAGAACGCCTACCGCAGCGTCGAGTTCCTGATCGACTTCTTCCGCTCCACGCCCAGCTCGGCACTGATCCCGCTGTTCATGCTGATCTTCGGCATCACCGACATCAACAAGATCGCCATCGCCAGCTTCGGCGCGATGCTGATCGTGCTGTTCAACAGTGCCTACGGCGTGATGAACGCGAAGAAGACGCGGGTGATGGCGGCGCAGATCATGGGCGTGTCGCGCTGGCACGTGTTCAAGGACGTGATGCTGATGGAAAGCCTGCCGCAGACCTTCATCGGTCTGCGCAGCGCGGTCTCGATGGCGCTGGTCATCGTCATCGTGGCGGAGATGTTCATCGGCTCCGAGACCGGCCTGGGCCACCGCATCATCGACGCGCAGCAGGTCTTCAACGTCAAGGACATGTACACCTCCATCCTGGTGACCGGTGCCTTGGGCTACGGCCTGAACGTGGTCTTCCTGTTGATCGAGAAGAAGCTGATTCATTGGGGAGGAAAGGCATGAGCCCCGCACGGCCGCCCGAAGGGGCGAACTCCCTCTCGGAGGGACCGGCCGCCAGGCCGAAGGGAGCCACATCATGAGCGGTGATCAACTGCCGGTGTCGGCCATTCCCACCGAAGTAAAGCTGACGACGCCTGAGAGCACGGTGTTGACGCTGCGCGCGGCGCCCAACACCCATGTCACCGTGCGCGGCCTGTGCAAGTCCTTTTCCGGCCAGGTGCTGTACAAGGACTTCAACCTGGACCTGCCGCGCAGCCAGATCGTCTCGATCTTCGGGCCGAACGGCTGCGGCAAGTCCACGCTGATGAACATGATTGCCGGGCTGGTGCCGCTGGACGCGGGCGAGATCCTGTTCGACGGCAAGAGCCTGAAGGACACGCGCATCGGCTACGTGTTCCAGAACTACCGCGACGCGCTGTTCCCGTGGATCAGCGCCTGGGACAACATCGCTTACCCGCTGCGCCGCCAGGGCATGAAGGCAGCGGAGGTGAAGCAGCGCGTGGACGAACTGGTCGCGCTCTTCGAGATCCGCTTCGACCTGAAGCGCTACCCGTACGAGCTGTCCGGCGGGCAGATGCAGACCGTTTGCATCATGCGGGCGCTGGCGCCGCGGCCCGAGGTGATGTTCCTGGACGAGCCGTTCTCGGCGCTGGACTTCGAGATGACGCTGTTCATCCGCGCCAAGCTGCAGGAAGCCCACCTGGCCACCGGCGTGAGCATGGTCATCGTCTCGCACGATCTGGAAGACGCCGTGTTCCTGGCCGACCAGATCCTGCTGCTCACGCGCCGGCCCACGCGCATTGCCGAACTGGTCCCGTTTGCCATGCCGCGGCCGCGCACGCCCGAGGCGGTGTCTGACCCCGAGTTCGTGCGCGTGAAGGCCCACACCCTCGAAGTCTTCCGCCGGGAGATGCAAGCATGAACGCCGTTCCGCTCGAGACTTACAACCTCACGAAACGGTTCGGCGCCTTCACGGCGCTGGGCCAATGCTCGCTCAGCGTGCGGCCCGGCACGGTGCATGCGCTGCTGGGCGAAAACGGCGCTGGCAAAAGCACGCTGGTGAAGTGCATCGTCGGCTATTACCTGCCGGACGAGGGTGCGGTGCTGGTCGACGGCCGCGAGCAGGCCATCATCTCGCCCACGGTCGCGCGCGACCTGGGCATCGGCATGGTCTACCAGCACTTCACCGTGGTGCCCGGCATGACGGTGGCCGAGAACCTGCTAATGGCGCGCGGCCACCTGCCGGCGGTGATCCCATGGAAACAGGCCCGCGCCGAGCTGACCGAATTCATGCGCAGCACGCCGTTCAAGCTGGACCTGGACGCCACGCCGCTGGACCTTTCGGCTGGCGAGAAGCAGAAGCTGGAGATCCTCAAGCAGCTGTTCCTCAAACCCCGCTTGCTGATCCTCGACGAGCCGACCTCTGTGCTCACGCCGCAGGAGGCCGACGAGGTGCTGGGCGCCTTGCGCGAGCGCGCCCATGCCGGCGACTGCTCGGTGCTGATGATCACGCACAAGTTCCGCGAGGTGAGCGCCTATGCCGACGACGTGAGCGTGCTGCGCCGCGGCCGGCTGGTGCACACCGGCATGGTGGCGGACAGCACGCCCGAGCAGCTGGCGCAGGCCATGGTGGGCGGCGGCGAGCCGGGTAGCCGCGCGCCGCGCGAAGCCGTGGCGCGCGAAGTGCGAGAACCCGGCGAAGTTCAGCTGGCAGTGGACCAGTTGGAAGTCATGGGCGACCGTGGCGAGCTGGCGGTGCGCAGCCTCAGCCTGGCGGTGCGTGCCGGAGAAATCGTCGGCGTGGCGGGCGTCTCGGGCAACGGCCAGCGCGAGCTGATGGAAGCGCTGGTGGGCCAGCGCGCGCGCGGCAGCGGCAGCGTGAAGGTGGGCGGCCAGCCGTTCGCCGCCACGCGGCGCGAGAACCGCAAGCTCAAGGTGCGTGCATTGCCCGAGGAGCCGCTGCGCAATGCCTGCGTGGGCGACCTGAGCGTGGCCCACAACATGGGGCTGCGCAATTTCGACGAGCCGCCGTTTGCCACCGGCGGCTGGGTGCACTGGGGGCGGCTGCGGGCACGGGCGCGTTCGTGGATCAGCGAATACGGCGTGAAGACCCAGGGCGAACGTGCACCCATCCGCAGCCTCTCGGGTGGCAACGTGCAGCGCGCGGTGCTGGCACGGGAACTCTCCGAGCCTGCGCGGCTGCTGCTGGTCTCCAACCCGGTGTTCGGGCTGGACTTCGCCGCGGTGGCCGAGATCCACGGCCGGCTGGTCGCGGCGCGCAACAGCGGCACCGCGGTGTTGCTGGTCAGCGAGGACCTGGACGAGCTGCTGGCGCTGGCCGACCGCATCGTCGTCATCAGCGAAGGCCAGATCGTGCACGACGTGCCGGCCGCGCAGGCCGACCGCCATGCGCTGGGCGCCTTCATGGGCGGCAAGCACCACGAACCGGCACAGGAGGCGGCATGACGGAAACCGAAGCCCTGGTCCGCCCCGACCGGATCGAGATCGACGCCCAGCCTTTCGCCTATGCCTTCTCGCCTGCGGCCAGCGCACTGGTCATCATCGACATGCAGCGCGACTTCGTCGAACCCGGCGGCTTTGGTGCCAACCTGGGCAACGACGTCTCGCTGCTGCAGGCCATCATTCCGACCTGCCAGGCGGTGCTGCAGGCCTGGCGCGCCGCGGGCGGCTTGGTGGTGCACACCCGCGAAGCCCACAAGGCCGACCTGAGCGACTGCCCGCCCGCCAAGCGCCTGCGCGGCAACCCCTCGCTGCGCATTGGCGACGAAGGCCCGATGGGCCGCGTGCTGGTGGTCGGCGAGCCCGGCAACCAGATCATCCCGGAGCTGGCGCCGAGGCCCAACGAGATCGTGGTCGACAAGCCCGGCAAAGGCGCGTTCTATGCGACGCCGCTGCACGCGATGCTGCAAGGCCAGGGCATCACGCACCTGGTCTTCATGGGCGTGACCACCGAAGTCTGCGTACAGACCTCGATGCGCGAGGCCAACGACCGCGGCTACGACTGCCTGCTGGTGGAAGACGGCACCGAGAGCTACTTCCCGGCCTTCAAGCAGGCCGCCATCGAGATGATCCGCGCCCAGGGCGGGATCGTCGGCTGGACCGCGCCGGCCGCACCGCTGATCGCCGGGCTGGCCAGTTGGCAGCCTCTTTCCGACACCTGAATCCTTCCTTCCCTCATGAACCCGCGCCAAAACCTGCTGACCCTTGAAGACTGGCGATCCGCCTACGCTGCAGGCGCTCAACCCCAAGCCCTGCTGGGTGAGCTGCTCGGCCGGCTGTCGCCCACCGACCCGGCCTGGATTGCCCGGCTGGACGAAGCCGGCCTGCAGACGGAGCTGGCCCGGCTGGCCACGCTGGACCCGGCCAAGGCGCCGCTCTGGGGCGTGCCGTTTGCCGCCAAGGACAACATCGACGCCGCCGGCTGGCCGACCACCGCCGCCTGCCCGGCCGCCGCCTACCAGCCCACGGCGGACGCCAGCGTGGTGGCCCGGCTGCGCGCGGCCGGCGCGGTGCTGCTCGGCAAGACCAACCTGGACCAGTTCGCGACCGGGCTGGTCGGCACACGCTCGCCGTTTGGCGAGGTGCCCAACACCTTCGACCCGGACTACGTCAGCGGTGGCTCCAGCTCCGGCTCGGCCAGCGTGGTGGCGCGCGGCATCGTGCCGTTTGCACTGGGCACCGACACGGCGGGCTCGGGCCGCGTGCCGGCCGGCTTCAACAACCTGGTCGGCTGGAAGCCCACGCCGCACCGCCTGGGCATGCAAGGCGTGCTGCCGGCCTGCAAGAGCCTGGACGTGGTCTCGGTCTTTGCGCTGACGCTGGGCGACGCCGGCGAGGTTGCCGCGCTGATCGACGGCCCGGACGATGGCAGCCCCCTGCCCGCCCCGCCGCTGCGCCCGGCCTGGCTGCCGGAGAAGCCGCGCATGGGCGTGCCGATGCTGCCCGAGCTGGACACGGTGCTGGGTTACGACGCCCCCTGGCGCCAGGCCGAAGGTCGCGCCCGCGCGCTGGGCGCCGAGCTGGTGCCGCTGGACTTCACGCCGCTGTTCGAGGTGGCGGCGCTGCTCTACCAAGGCCCGTGGGTGGCCGAGCGCTATGCCGCGGTGCGCGAGCTGATCGAACGCAGCCCGGAGGTGATGGACCCCACGGTGCTGGAGGTGATCAGCCAGGCTCGCCGCTTCAGCGCGGCCGATGCCTTCGACGGCCGCTACAAGCTCGAAGCGCTGGCGCGCGTGGTGGCGCCGATGTGGCGCCAGGTCGACGCGCTGATGGTGCCCACGGCACCCACGCACCCCACGCGGGCCGAAGTCGCCGAGCAGCCGGTGGCGCGCAACAGCGCACTGGGCCGCTACACCAACTTCGTCAACCTGCTGGGCATGGCCGCACTCGCGCTGCCCGGCGGCTTCACCGCCGCCGGCCTGCCGTTTGGCGTGACCTGGATCGCGCCGGGTGGAGCCGACGCCGCGCTGGCCGACTGGGGCCGGCGCTGGGAGCAGGCCCGGCTGGCCGAGGGCGACATGGTGCTGGGTGCGCGCCTGCGACTGGCTTCGCCTTCCGACACGATGCTGCGTCAACTGCCGGCCAGCACGCCGACATTGGCGCTGGCCGTCGTCGGTGCACACCTGCAGGGCCTGCCGCTGCATTACCAGCTTCGCGAGCGCGGCTGCCGGCTGCTTGCGCGCACCCACAGTTCGCCACACTACCGGCTGCAAGCGCTGCCAGGCACCGTGCCGCCCAAGCCGGCGCTGGCCCGCGTGGGCGCTGGCGAGACGGGTCATGCCATCGAGCTGGAGGTCTACGAAATGCCGCAGGAGCAGGTCGGATCGCTGCTGGCGCTGATCCCGCCGCCGCTGGGCCTGGGCTCGGTCGAGCTGGAAGACGGCCGCTGGGTCAAGGGCTTCATCTGCGAGCCCGCGCCGCTGGCCGACGCGCCAGACATCAGCGAACACGGCGGCTGGCGCGCCTACCTGGCCAGTCGGGCCCTGGTCGGCAACAACACATGAGCTTCACCACCGAAGCCGTTGATCGGCCGGACGTGCTGGCCGAAGTCACTGCCTGCTTCCATGCCTACGAAGCGGCCTTCATGGCCAACGACCTGCCCACGCTGATCGGCTTCTTCTGGCAGGACGAGCGCCTGACCCGCTACGGCGTGGCCGACCGCCAACTGGGCCACGCCGAACAAGCCGCCTACCGACACGGCGTGCCCACGCCCAGCTTCACCCGACAACTGGAGAACCTGCGCATCAGCAGCTTCGGGCCGGACACGGCCGTTGCACTGGTCGAGTTCGTGCGCAGCGACTCTTCGCTGCGCGGCTTCCAGAGCCAGACCTGGGCGCGGATGCCAGAAGGTTGGCGCATCGTCAGCGCCCATGTCAGCATGATCCCCTGGCCGCCCACGTAACATGACCGTCGTCATGAAGTCGTCGCCAGTTCCCGTTGAATCAGAAACGTCTGTCGAGGCCGCGCCGCTGAGCCTCGCCGAACAGGCCTACCGCCAGGTCAAGGCGCTGATCTTCGACTTCAGCCTGATGCCGGGCGACCGCTTCAGCGAGTCCGACCTGACCGGCCGCGTGCTGGTCAGCCGCACGCCGCTGCGCCAGGCGCTGCAGCGGCTGGAGCGCGAAGGTTTCCTGCAGGTCTTCCCGAAGCTGGGTTGGCAGGTCGCGCCGCTGGACTTCGATGCGTTCGACGAGCTGTATGACCTGCGCGTGCTGCTCGAATGCCACGCAGTCGCCAAGCTCTGCGAAGCCGAAGACAGACCGCAACTGGCGGCACTGGCCGCCGTCTGGCTGCAACCAGACATCGAGCGCACCGAAGACCCGACAGCGGTGCGCGACCTGGACGAAGGCTTCCACCGCGGGCTGGTGGAAGGCAGTGCCAACCGCGCGATGCTTCGCGTGCACGGCGAGATCACCGACCGCATCCGCATCATCCGCCGGCTGGACTTCACCAAGCCAGCCCGCGTAGAAGCCACCTACGACGAACACGCGCGCATCCTGCGCGCCATCACCCGCCGCCGCTCGGACGAAGCCCAACGCCTGCTGCGGGCGCACATCGAGCAGAGCAAACTCGAAGTGCGGCACATCACGCTGGACATGCTCTACAAGGCGCGGCAGAAGGATTGAAAGGCGCAGCCGCTCTTGCACCTGTTTGCCAGCGCTTTGCGCCAGCGCAGTGTCGAGACAAGGGGGAAGGCCGACAATCGATGGGTCGCCACCTTTCCCTGGAAAGCCATGCAACAGCCATCCACCACCCGCTACGACGTCCTCAGCCAGGTGTTTCACTGGGTCACGGCGATCGTGGTGACGATTGCCTTCATCCTCGGCCCAGGCGGATTCGGGCGACTGATGCACCAGGGCGTGGACCCCGCCACGCGCAGCGACATCGTCTGGCACGAGTCGCTGGGCATCCTGGTGCTGGTGCTGACCACGCTGCGCCTGATCTGGGTGGCTGTGCGGCCGGCCGCGCCGCAGGTGCCCATGGCCGGCTGGATGAAGCGGTCAGCCAAGCTGGGCCACCTGGCCCTGTGGGCCTTGCTGCTGGCATTGCCGCTGACGGCCCTGCTGGCACTGGGCAGCGAAGGCCACCCGCTGACGCTGCTGGGCGGGGTGCGGGTCGACCACCTGCCATTCATTGCCGATTCAGGCCTTGGCGAACTGGCCGACTGGGGCGATGTGCACGGCTTGCTGGGAGACTTGATCATGTGGATCGCCGGCCTGCACGCCGCCGCCGCCCTGTTCCATCACTTCGTGCTCAAGGACGCGGTGCTGCTGGCCATGCTGCCCCGCTACAAGCGCCGCTGAAAGACCCGCGGCAGGCGCTTGCCCGGACTCGCCGGGTGCAGCCGCTCCTCCCCCTTGCGGCCGCGCGGGCAGCTCCGTGATCTCGGTTTCGCGCTTCTGCACCAGGATCTGGTCAGGCGCGTACTGGCCCTTGATGACGCTGCCGGCGCCAATCACGCAGTTGTCGCCAATCACCGTGCCGCGCAGGATCACCGTGTTGGCGCCGACCCAGACGTTGTCGCCAATGACGATGGGGGACGTCTTGAATGTCGATTTTCCCAGGCCTCTTGCAGGACGGGCTGAGCGGTCATGGTCATGGTCGTACACCATCACGTTCGGCCCGAATTGCACGCCCTTACCGATGCGGATGCTTTCGTGGCTGACGATCATGCAGCCGTGATTCATGTACGAGTGCTCGCCAATCGACACCTTGGCATGACCGCGCACCCGGATTCTCGAACCGCCTCGAATCTTCACGCCCCAACCCAGCGCAAGGCTGGCTTGCCTGCCGAGGTCGATTTCGGCAAACGGCGAAACCACGCTCCAACGGGTGAATTGAAAACCCTTCAGATGGAAGAGCTTGAGGATGCAAAACCTGAGCAGCGAATAAGCGACGCACATCGCCCCCCGAATGTATTTCTTCATCTGCGGCTTTCCTGCCTACTTTCCAGCCCATGCGCCGCCGAACGATCCCGCCCCACCGGCCCAGGCCTTGTTGCCCGCGCTGCCGCATCTGTCTCGCTGGCAAAGCCTTGCTGCACAGACTCGTGCCAACGTTGGAACCACGCTTCGGCGCCAACGCCTAGCTTGACGGCACAGGCGCTGCGCCTTGCCGCGCGGCGGCCGGCAGTGTGTATCAGGCGGTGTCAAAGTCGCGGCGGCTGCGACAGCCTGGCTTCCGCGGGGGCGTGGCGGAAAACCCTGCGTTGCCTGGCTATCGCCTGCGGAAGGCAGCGAACACGATGCAAGGACGACACCACTGCCGAAAACGCATCAGTTTCAGCTTGATACAGCGAGGCAGACCTGACCGCCGGCCTCAATCCGGATGCCGCAGGTCTTCCACCCACTGCTGCACCTCTGGCGGTGGAGGCGGAGTCAGCAGGCTGACGACGATGGTGACCAGGAAGCCGAAGGGCACGCCGAAGACGCCGGCGGAGATGGGCTGGATGTCCCACCACAGCCCCGCTGGCGCGGTGATGCCGAACAGGCCGCGCAGCCACGGGTGGGTGGCGGCCATGTAGCCGAAGCACAGGACCAGGCCAGCCAGCATGCCGGCCGAGGCGCCCCAGCGGTTGGCGCGGCGCCAGAAGAAGCCCAGCACCAGCGCGGGAAAGAAGGCCGACGCGGCGAGCGAAAACGCGGCCGAGACCAGGAACAGGATGTTGGCCGGCTTTTGCGCGGCGACGCTGGCAGCTGCCAGCGCCACCACCAGCAACAACAGCTTGGACAACATGACCCGGCGCGCGGTGCCGGCCTGCGGATCCAGCACCTTGTGGTACAGGTCGTGCGAGAGCGCGTTGGAGATCGTGAGCAACAGGCCGTCTGCCGTGGACAGCGCGGCGGCCAGGCCACCGGCCGCCACCATGCCGGAGATGACGTACGGCAGCCCGGCGATTTCGGGCGTGGCCAGCATGATGATGTCGCCGCCGATCTTCAGTTCGGCCAGCTGCAGCACGCGGTCGTGGTTGATGTCCACCACCGACAGCAGCCCGGGGTCGACCCGGTTCCAGTTGGCGATCCAGGCCGGCAAGGCATCGAACGAGGTGCCGACCAGGTGGGTGAAGATTTCGAACTTGACCATCACCGCCAGCGCCGGCGCGGTCAGGTACAGCAGCAGGATGAAGAACAGCGACCAGGCGACCGACTGGCGCGCCTCCCGCACCGAAGGCGTGGTGTAAGAGCGGGTGAGGATGTGCGGCAGGCTGGCGGTGCCCAGCATCAGGCAGAAGACCAGCGCGAGGAAGTTGCGGCGCGAGGCTTCGAAGGCGTGTTGCTGCTCGGGCGTGCCGTCCGGGTCGCCTGCGAACTGGGCGGCATGGTCCGGCATGCCGGCCAGCGGGCGGGCGCGGGCTTCCAGCGCCTCGCGCTCGGCGCGCCAGCCCACGATGGCACTGGCCTCGTCCTTGGGCAAGGCGGCCATCTCGCGCTCGGCCGCCTGGACCTGGTATTGCGGCGCGTCGGCCTTCTGCAGCGCGGCAATGCGCTGGCGCGCTTCGGCCCGCTCGCTGGCCAGGGCTTCGGTGGCGTGCAGCTGCTTGTCGCCCAGCTCGTTGGCCCGGGCGTGGAAAGCCTGGATGGCGGACAGCTCCGCCGGGTCGGCCTTCAGCCGCGCCTCGGCTTCCGCCACTTTCTGCAACTGCTGGCCGTAGACGGCCTGAGGAAACGGCACACCCGTCTGCTTGACGCTGAGCCAGACGACTGGCACCAGGTAGGCCAGCAGCAGCACGATGTATTGCGCGACCTGGGTCCAGGTCACCGCGCGCATGCCGCCCAGGAAAGAGCAGACCAGGATGCCGCCCAGGCCGAGGAACACGCCGATCTCGAACGAGGCAATGTGCGTCAACCGGGTGGTGATGAGACCGACGCCGTAGATCTGCGCCACCACGTAGACAAACGAGCACAGCACCGCCGCGCCCACGCCGATCAGCCTCGGCAGGTGGCCCTGGTAGCGCGCGCCGAGGAAATCCGGAATGGTGTACTGGCCGAACTTGCGCAGGTAAGGTGCCATCAGCAGCGCCACCAGGCAGAAGCCGCCGGTCCAGCCCAGCACGTAGGCCAGGCCCTCGAAGCCGGTCAGGTACAAGGTGCCGGCCAGGCCGATGAAGGAGGCGGCGCTCATCCAGTCCGCCGCAGTGGCCATGCCGTTGTAGACCGCCGGCACGCGGCGGCCGGCCACGTAGTACTCGGCCGGGTCTGTCGTGCGGCAGACCACGCCGATGACGGCATAGACCACCACCGGCGCGGCCAGGAATACAAAGCCGATGTACTGGCGCGGCATGCCCAGCCGCTCCAGCACGCCCATGCCCAGCACAAACAGCACGAAGCAGAGCGCAAAGCCGAAATAGATCGCGTGCAGCCGGTGGCGCGCCCGCCGGCCGACGTGCGGCTCAGATGGGTTCATCGCGGCTCTTCGAATCCATGCGCTTCGTCGATGCGCGGCGTCAGCAGTGCGAACACCACCACCAGCAGCAGGTAGACCAGCATCGCGCCCTGCGCGGCCATCCAGAAGCTGAACGGCCAGCCGAAGAAGCCGAAATTCAGGCTGCGTGCATGCCAGGGCAGCACGAAGCTGACGAGCGCCCACACCACCAGCAGCGCCAGCGTCAGGCGCCGGGTGCTGCGCCAATGCCGGCGCGCTCGCTCAGGCAGCGGCGCTGCCGCGGCGGGGGCGCGGCGCTCGGACTCGCGGGGTGGTGTCATGGGCAAGAAAACGGCGATACGACCTGGCATGCGGGGCGCCATTCGGCGGCCCCGAAAGGATTGTCAGGTCAATCCCACCACCGAATGCCCGACTGCGGCCGCCCTCCAGGCCGGGATATACCCCGAGCAAAGCGCCCGCCGTGAGAAAATATGGGGTTTGGACAAGATAGAAGACAAGGATCCGTCATGGACATCGAACGCATCAATGCCATTGGCAACTCGCTGGCCGACCTGACCCAGCGCACCCTCGATCTACGGGGGTATCTTTGACTACGATCGCAAAGCACTGCGGCTGAACGAAGTCAACGCCACGCTGGAGAACCCCAACATCTGGAACGACCCCAAGCGGGCGCAGGAGTTGGGCAAGGAAAAGAAGCAGCTCGATGAAGTGGTCGGCACCATCGACCACCTGACCAGCAATCTCTCGGACAACACCGAGCTGTACGACATGTCCAAGGCCGACGAGGACCTGGACGGGCTGCTGGCCATCGAGGCCGACGCCGACAAGCTGCGCGAAGTGGTCGAAGGCCTCGAGTTCCGCCGCATGTTCTCGAACCCGGCCGACCCGAGCAACTGCTTCATCGACATCCAGGCCGGCGCTGGCGGCACCGAAGCCTGCGACTGGGCCGGCATGCTGCTGCGCCAGTACCTGAAATACTGCGAGCGCAAGGGCTTCAAGACGACGATGGAAGACGAAACGCCGGGCGACATCGCCGGCATCAAGAGCGCCACCATCAAGGTCGAAGGCGAGTATGCGTTTGGCCACCTGCGCACCGAAACCGGCGTGCACCGCCTGGTGCGCAAGAGCCCGTTCGACTCGGCCGGCGGCCGCCACACCAGCTTCGCCTCGCTGTTCGTCTACCCGGAAGTCGATGACTCGATCGAGATCGACATCAACCCGTCCGACGTGCGCACCGACACCTTCCGCGCTTCCGGCGCCGGCGGCCAGCACATCAACAAGACCGACTCCGCGGTGCGGCTGACGCACATCCCGACCGGCATCGTCGTGCAGTGCCAGGACGGCCGCAGCCAGCACAGCAACCGCGACGTGGCCTGGAAGCGCCTGCGCTCGCGGCTGTATGACTTCGAGATGCGCAAGCGCATGGAAGAGCAGCAGAAGCTGGAGGACACCAAGACCGATGTCGGCTGGGGCCACCAGATCCGCAGCTATGTGCTGGACCAGAGCCGCATCAAGGACCTGCGCACCAACGTCGAAGTCTCGGCCACCCAGAAGGTGCTGGACGGCGACCTGGACGGCTTCATTGCCGCCAGCCTCAAGCAAGGCCTGTGAGCCTTGCCGCGCCCCTGAACCGACCGAACCCGACTGACCTGACCTGACGCCGGCCTGCGGGCCGGCGCCTGGGCCGGGGCGGACAGCCCACCCGGCCAACCGCACCCGGCGCCCACGCCGAAAACAACTGAACCCACGAGGACGCCCAACATCATGATGCGTGAAGGCACTGCCCCCCTGATCCGCCGCGAAGACTACCTGGCACCTGCCTACTGGATCCGCCGCGCGGACCTGTGCTTCGACCTGGATGCCACCAAGACCATCGTCTCGAGCAAGCTGACCATCGAGCGCAACACCACGCAGGACGTGCAGCCGCTGAAGCTGCACGGCGAAGACCTGAACCTGCTGCGCGTGCTGGTCGACGGCCACAGCGTCTCGTTCCGCCAGGAGGGCGCGCTGCTGATCATCGACGCCCCGGCGGCCGATGCCTTCACGCTGGAGATCCGCAACACGGTCTCGCCCGAGAAGAACACCCAGCTGAGCGGGCTGTACGCCTCCGGCGGCGGGCTCTACACCCAGTGCGAGGCCGAGGGCTTCCGCCGCATCACCTTCTTCCAGGACCGGCCGGACGTGATGGCCGTCTACACCGTCACGCTGCGCGGCGACAAGAAGAAGTACCCCGTGCTGCTGTCCAACGGCAACCTGGTCGAGCAAGGCGAGCTGGACGCAGGCCGCCACTATGCCAAGTGGCACGACCCGTTCCCCAAGCCCAGCTACCTGTTCGCGATCGTTGCGGCCAACCTGGTGGCGCGCGAGCAATGGGTGCGCACCCGCTCGGGCAAGGACCACCTGCTGCAGATCTTCGTCAAGCGCGGAGACCTGGACAAGACCGAACACGCGATGAACTCGCTGATCGCCTCCATCGTCTGGGACGAGGCACGCTTCAAGCTGCCGCTGGACCTGGAGCGCTTCATGATCGTCGCGGTCGACGACTTCAACATGGGCGCGATGGAGAACAAGGGCCTGAACCTGTTCAACACCAAGTTCGTGCTGGCCAGCACCGCCACTGCGACCGACGTCGACTTCGACGGCATCGAAAGCGTGGTCGCCCACGAATACTTCCACAACTGGACCGGCAACCGCATCACCTGCCGCGACTGGTTCCAGCTGTCGCTGAAGGAAGGCCTCACCGTGTTCCGCGACCAGGAATTCTCGATGGACATGGCCGGCAGCGCGTCGGCCCGCGCGGTGCGCCGCATCGGCGACGTGCGCACGCTGCGCGAGCGCCAGTTCCCTGAAGACGGCGGCCCGATGGCCCACCCGGTGCGCCCGGACGTCTACCAGGCGATCGACAACTTCTACACCGCCACCGTCTACGAAAAAGGCGCCGAGCTGGTGCGCATGATGCACACCCTCGTCGGCCGCGAAGGCTTTGCCGCCGGCATGGGCCTGTACTTCGAACGCCATGACGGCCAGGCCGTGACCTGCGACGAATTCGCGCAGGCCATGGCCGATGCCAACCCGCACAGCGCGCTGGCCCGGCACCTGGACGTGTTCAAGCGCTGGTATGCCCAGGCCGGCACGCCGCGCCTGGTGGCGCACGGCGAGAGCGACGCCGAAAGCGGCCGCTACACGCTGCGCCTGTCGCAGTCCAACACCCCGTCCGCAGGCCAGCCCTACAAGCAGCCCAACCTGCTGCCCATCGCCATCGGCCTGCTGGACCGCAACGGCCAGCCGCTGCAGCTGCAACTGGAAGGCGAAGATGCACCCGCCGGCACCGAGCGCGTGCTGGTGATGACCGAGGCCGAGCAGAGCTTCACCTTCGTCGGCCTGCCGACCGCTGACGTCGTGCCCTCGCTGCTGCGCGGCTTCTCGGCCCCGGTGCTGCTGAAGGACGGCCTGTCCGACGCCGACCTGCTGGTGCTGATGGCGCACGACACCGATGCCTTCAACCGCTGGGAAGCCGCCCAGCGCCTGGGCGTGAATGCGCTGCGCGCCGCGCTGACCCACGGCGACACGCCCGTGCTGGACGCGGCCTTCGTCGAAGCCTTGCGCACGCTGCTGCGCGACCCTTCTCTGGACCCGGCGTTCAAGGAACTGGCGCTCACGCTGCCGTCCGAAATCTACGTGGCCGACCTGGTCGAGAACATCGACCCGCAGCGCCTGCACGCCGCCCGCGAAGCCATGCTGGACCAGTTGGCCAGCGCGCTGCAGGCCGACTGGGCCTGGGCCTTCGAGCACTACCAGGTGCGCGGCGGCTACCTGCCGAACGCCGAGCAGAGCGGCCAACGCGCGCTGACCAACCTGGCGCTGGCCATGCTGGTGCGCCATGCCGTGGCCAGTGGCGACAACGTCTGGCCGGGCCGCGCCTACCAGCGCTTCAAGGACGCCAGCAACATGACCGACCGCCTGGGCGCCATCGAGGCGCTGGTCAACGCCCATGCCGAACTGGCCACGCCTGCGCTGGAGCGCATGCACGCCCTGTTCAAGGACGAGGCGCTGGTGCTGGACAAGTGGTTTGCACTGCAAGGCCGCGCAGCCGAGCGCGGCGGCAAGGTCTTCGCCCGCATCAAGCAGCTGATGCAGCACCCGGACTTCACGCTGGGCAACCCGAACCGCGCACGCGCGCTGCTGTTCTCGTTGACCGCCATGAACCCGGCTGCCTTCCACCGCACCGACGCAGCAGGCTACGTGTTCTGGGCTGACCGCGTGATCGAGCTGGACGCCATCAACCCGCAGCTGGCCTCGCGCTTCGCCCGCGGCCTGGACCGCTGGCGCAACCTGGCCGAGCCCTACCGCAGCGCTGCGCGCGAAGCGATCGCCCGCGTGGCCGCCAAGCCCGAGTTGAGCGGCGACACGCGCGAGATCATCGACCGCGCACTCCAAGATTGAGCCTGATCCGCCGCGGCTGCGGCGGGTTGGCAGACGATTTCAACATCAGGAGGAATCCAATGAGTCAACGTGTCAGCCTGACCCAATACCTGGTCGAGCAGCAGCGGGAGCACGGGCACATCCCGGCGCAACTGCGGCTCTTGATCGAGGTGGTGGCCCGCGCCTGCAAGCGCATCGCGATCTCGGTCAACAAGGGCGCGCTCGGCGAAGTGCTGGGCACGGCCGGTTCCGAGAACGTGCAGGGCGAGGTGCAGAAGAAGCTCGACATCATCTCCAACGAGGTGCTGATCGAGGCCAACGAATGGGGCGGCCACCTGGCCGGCATGGCGTCCGAAGAGATGGACTCCATCCACGTGGTGCCCAACCGCTACCCGCAGGGCGAGTACCTACTGATGTTCGACCCGCTGGACGGCTCCAGCAACATCGACGTCAATGTCTCCATCGGCACCATCTTCTCGGTGCTGCGCAAGACCGACACCCAGCGCGGCGTCAGCGAGGAAGACTTCCTGCAGGCTGGCAGCCAGCAAGCGGCAGCCGGCTACTGCGTCTATGGCCCGCAGACCACGCTGGTGCTGACGGTCGGAGACGGCGTGGCCATGTTCACGCTGGACCGCGAGCAAGGCTCCTGGGTGCTGACCGAGGAGAACGTGCAGATCCCGGCGGACACCAAGGAATTCGCGATCAACATGTCCAACATGCGGCACTGGGACACCCCGGTGAAGCGCTACATCGACGAATGCCTGGCCGGCAAGACGGGCCCGCGCGGCAAGGACTTCAACATGCGCTGGATCGCCTCCATGGTGGCCGACGTGCACCGCATCCTGTGCCGCGGCGGCATCTTCATGTACCCCTGGGACCAGCGCGAGCCGGACAAGCCCGGCAAGCTGCGCATGCTCTACGAAGCCAACCCGATGAGCTTCCTGATCGAGCAGGCCGGCGGCATGTCGACCAACGGCCGCCAGCGCATCCTGGACCTGAAGCCGGGCAAGCTGCACGAACGCGTCAGCGTCGTGCTGGGCTCGAAGAACGAAGTGCAGCGCGTGACCGACTACCACCTGCAGCACGACGCCGAGAAGGCCAAGGGCTGAACCCACCGCAGCCCCGCATGCCGCCATGAACACCGACTTCATCTATTGGACGTTCACGGCGGCAGCGCAGTGCGTGTCGACCTTCGTCGCCCTGCTGCTGACCGGCTACGCGCTGGTGCTTTCGCAGATCGAGTCGGCACGAGACCGCGACGACTCGCTGCAGGACATCCACGACGCGCTGCGCATGTCCTACCACAGCCGCCTGACCTGGCTGGCCTGGTTGACAGCCATCGCGGTCGTGCTGAGCCTGCTGGTGGTCTGGGTGAACCGGGCCAACATCCCGCCGCCGGACGCGCTGATGGGTGGCGCCGCGTTCATGGACACGCTGGCCATTGTGGCCGGCCTGGCCTTCGTGGTCACCATCATCGACCCGCGCAAATACCAGAAAGCGGCAGAGCGCGAACTGGAGCAGCAGGCGCAGCTCAAGGAAGGCGAGGACGCCGCCAACCGCACGCCCTCAACCGAGTTCTTCCGCGTCTACCGAAAGCTGGAGCGCTCCCTGCGTGACCTGGCCATGCGCCAGGGCATGGAAGAAGCGCCCACCGAAAGCCGCAGAGGCAGCGCAGCCGGCAGCCTGCGCCAGGTGGCGGAAACCTTGATCCAGCACGAGGTGATCAGCGAAGAGCTCTACAGCGAACTGCAGCAGATCATCAAGTACCGCAACCTGCTGTTCCACGGCCATGTGAAAGAGGCGAATTTCGCGATGGTCGAACGGGCCCGCCATGCCACCGGCAAGCTGAAAGCCGCCGCCAAGCACGCCGATCACCCGCCCCGCGTCGACAGCAACTGATCAGCCAAGGCCCAGGCCAAGCTCGATCAGCCCGCACAGCAAATGGCCCAGGAACATCTGGGCTTCCTGCTGGTGAACCTGCGCCGCCGCCGGTGTCAACAGGCTCAGGTGGCAAGCCTGCTGCAAGGCCAGGTTGTCCGGCCCCAGCAAGCCAAGAATGGACAAGCCCTCCTCGCGCGCTGCCTGCACCGCATTGAGCAGCAGCGTGGGTGCGCCAGCAGCCGCCGGCTCCACCGAAGTGCTCAGCGCCAGCAAGGCATCCCCCGGCCGGCCGAGCCCACGCACCTGCCTGGCATACAGGTCCAGGCCATCGCCGTCGCCCCAGGGCACGCCGTCGGCCGACAAAGCCAGCACCGCCAGCGGCCGCCGCCCTCGCGCCGAGCGTCCTGCCAGCCGGCCCGCCAGGTAGCGCGCCAGCGGCACCGAGGCACCCTGCCCGCACAGCAGCAGCTTGCCGCCGGCCGACAGGCAGGCCGTCAGCCGCTCGGCCATCTCCGCCAGCGGCGCAGCCTGCGCTTCGAGTTGATCGAATACCGCGCGGTGCGCGGCCAGGGCCTGCGCCATGGCCACGGCGCCGCTGCCTGCCGCTTCGGCAGACCCGGTGGAAAACGCCAGCGGTTCAGTCAGCAAGGTCATGTTGCGATCCCCCAAGGGCTGCAGCACGCAGGCGCCGATGCGACGCCCGCGCATGACTGCAATCCTTGTTTTCGCCCGCATGGTGACAAAGCCTGAGCGCGCCAAACCGTGAAAAAGCACCGCTTGGCCCTGTCTTTCATTTGCTTGCACCTGAGCGGCAGGCGCGGCGGGGCTCATTTCCTCACCGCGCCGCAGCCCCAAATTTTCCGGGCCCAAACGATTCAAGCGCTCAAAAATGCCTGCTAGAATTCTGGTTTTCGCCGGTGTAGCTCAGTTGGTAGAGCAGCTCATTCGTAATGAGAAGGTCGAGGGTTCGACTCCTTTCTCCGGCACCATCTCAAGGAAAAAGCCGACGCCAAGCGTCGGCTTTTTTCATTGCCGAAGCCGCTGGTTTGCGATCCGCACGATGGCGGCCAGACTGCGCTGCACGTCCGAGTCAGTGGTCGCCCAGGAGCACACACTGATGCGCATCGCGGCGTGGCCCTGCCACTGCGTGAGGCCACACCAGCAGGTGCCGTCGGCCTGCAATGCCTCGATCACGCCACGCGTGACCTGTGCATCGCCGAAGCTCACCAGCACCTGATTCAACACGACCTCGTTGAGCACCGCGAAACCGGCGCCGCGCAGGCCCTGAGCGAAGGCACGCGCGTGGGCGCAGCAACGCTCGACCAACGCCGCCACGCCGCTGCGGCCGAGTGCGGACAAAGCGGCCCACACGTCCACGCCGCGCGCGCGCCGCGACAGTTCTGGCGTGAAGTCGGACGGCGTCCAGGCATCGTCCGTCGTGGGCAGGTAGGCCGCGGTCACCGACATCGCGGCGCGCAGTGCGTTCGCGTCGCGCACGAACACCAGCCCGCTGTCGTAGGGCACGTTCAGCCACTTGTGCGCATCGGTGGCCCAGGAGTCGGCCTGGTCCACGCCCGCGGAGAGCTGGCGCAGCGCCGGCGCGGCCTGTGCCCAAAGGCCGAAGGCGCCATCCACGTGGACCCACGCACCGTCGCGGTGGGCCTGCTCGCACAGCTCGGCGAACGGATCGAAGGCACCGGTGTTGACGTTGCCCGCCTGCACACAAACGATGCTCGGCCCGGCCAGCCGCGGCAGGCGATCGGCCCGCATGCGCCCTTGGCCATCCACCGGCACCGTGACGACCCGGCTGCGGCCCAGCCCGAGCACCCCCAAGGCCTTGAACAGCGTCGGGTGGGCCTCGGCGCCGACGGCGACCGTGATCGGCGGCGCGCCGAACAGGCCGTTGGCCTCGACGTCCCAGCCGGCGCGCTCCAGCACGGCGTGGCGCGCGGCAGCCAGCGCGCACAGGTTGCCCATGGTCGTGCCGCTGACGAAGGCGCCCGCCGCATCGCCCGGCAAGCCGAGCAGCTCGCGCAGCCAGCGCAGTGCAACGAGTTCGAACGCGGCCGTCGCGGGAGCGCCTGTCGAGTTGGCCGAGTTCTGGTCCCAGGCGGTGGCCAGCCAGTTGGCGGCGACGGTGACCGGGAGTGCGCCGCCGACGACAAAGCCGAAGAAGCGACCGCCGGCGCTCGCCATCGTGGCCGGCGAACCGAACTCGTCCAGCCGCCGCAGCACGGCTTCGTCGGCCTGCGGGTGTTCGTTCAGGGGTTGGTCGAGCTCGGTGAGCCGCGCGACCGCGTCAGCCCCAGGGGCCACCGGGCGTTCGTCCAAGCCTGCGAGATAGCGCGAGGCGCGCAGCGCGGCCTCGTGCAACAGCGGATTCACGGCGTCGCGCCCGTCGATCTGATCGTCCATTGGCCCCAGCGGAGTGCGCCGCGCATGGGGCGGCCTTGGGGCCCATTCTGGGGGCCGGCGCGCGCCTTCGTCCAGCGGCGAATCAGGCGTAGCGCCGCGCGCTGAGCTCCAGCCCGATGGGCTTGATCCCGGACGCCCTGCCGGCGCAGCCGAAAGCCTCGAATCGGTCAACGCAGAGCTCGCGTGCGGCGGTCATTGCGTCCTTCAGGAACTTGCGCGGGTCGAACTCGGCGGTGTCTCGGCCCATGGCCCGCCGCATCGCGCCGGTCATCGCCAGGCGGATGTCGGTGTCGATGTTGACCTTGCGCACGCCGTGGCGGATGCCCTCCTGGATTTCTTCGACCGGGACGCCGTAGGTCTCCTTGATCTGGCCACCATGCTCGCGGATGACGGCCAACCATTCCTGCGGGACCGACGAGGATCCGTGCATCACCAGATGGGTGTTCGGGATGCGCGCATGGATCTGCTTGATGCGATCGATCGCCAGGATGTCGCCGGTCGGCTTGCGGCTGAACTTGTAGGCGCCGTGCGAGGTGCCGATCGCAATCGCCAGTGCATCGACGCCGGTCT
>Ga0307514_10000892_pt1 | contig 46420 bp, 62 predicted proteins | sample 16_EM_MG_FD_203088 | JGI IMG/M metagenome (GOLD analysis project Ga0307514, IMG submission 203088) | Populus trichocarpa ectomycorrhiza microbial communities from riparian zone in the Pacific Northwest, United States - 16_EM | ecosystem: Host-associated > Plants > Roots > Unclassified | place...
ATACCCGCCGACCCCAGCCCGTTCAATATTAACCCGCGCACTCCAATGCAACCCCCCCCTCACCCCCACCTCCCCCTTCACCTCCCCCTCCTCCCTCCCACCTCCAACCCCAAGAAACTCCTCAACAACCCTCAACTGTCTCCCGACCCCACCACCCTCAAGACACCCTGCCAACGCCCTCAGCCCCTTCTCCCACCCCCCATTCGCCATCGTCTCCTCCGGCGCCACGTCCAGCGCCCACCCCAAAAACCCCGTCGAATCCCGCCGCACATCAGGGTCAATATGGCTCATAGCACTCCACACATGCAGCAGGAGCATGTGCATCTGCAGGCGCGCCTCATCCGGGCGAAACTCCTTTAGCAAACCCAGCAACTGCGACCGCACGCCCAGTGACGGATCCAGGATGAGCGGGGCGAGTTTTGGGAGGATGGTAGCGGGGGGGACGGCGACTCGGCGGAGGTGGGAGGTTAAGAAGGCGAGGGAGTCTTTGCGGGTTGCGGCGGCGTGGTGGGAGAGGAGCGAGAGGTGGTGGGAGAACTGGGCGGGGGTTTCTGGGGCGCGGAGGGCGAGTGACTGGGAGGCGAGGACGATGGCGCGGGAGCGGAACGAGGTGTCGGTGTGGTTTGCTGGCTTTTGGGCGGCTTTTCCGACGCGGAGCTTCGCTTTCGCGAAGGTGGCGGCTTTGGCGCGTTTTTTCTTTGCGGAGGAGGTCATGGGTTGGTTGGGATGGGAGTGGGTAGGAAAGTGGGAATGTAGATAGTAAAGCTGCGTTCGCTTATTTGCGCTAATGCACTGACCTCTACCATACGCGGTTCATCCTCCCGGCTTGAACTTCAACTCAACGCAATCAACTATGGCGACTTCTGACACCATTGTACACTCCCTCCTTCCCTCCTCCCCTCCTCCCACGCAGCAGCTAACATACCCCAGTCCGACACCGACCTAACGCACCTCCTCAGCCGCCTGGGTTCCAAGCAAAGCGTGCAATCAGTCCTAATACTCTCCCGGGACACAGGCGCCATAATCCGAGCCACGGGTGCAATAACGCGTCCGACATCGCCAGACCATCCGTTGGCGGTCGAGTACGCGTCCGCCGTGTACCAGTTCATCAAGGCCTCCGATGAGCTAGTGGGAGAACTGGAAAGGATCGATGGGGGAGTGACTGGTGGGGTTCCGCGCGAGAAGCTGGGGGATGAGAATAATGGGGAGGATGATGTGAAGTTGTTGAGGATTAGGACTAGGAGGAGGGAGCTGGTTGTTGTGCCTGGTTAGTATCCCCCGAGGAAGTGAGGGAAGGGTGACTGATGGCATAGATGCGAGGTTTATGTTGGTTGTTTTCCACGATACGCCGACGGCGCCTTGAGAGGTGTGGGATGTGAGGATTGTAAGGATTGGCGTTTGGGGCGTTGTTAATATATATTAATGATACATTTTATGGGAATACGGCATGCTAGATCAGGTACCTCTATATCTAATGACCAACAGCTTCCTTCTTCCTCAACGCCTCCACCCTCTCCCTCCACCCCACCCCACCCCCTTCCCTCCTCACAACCTCAGCCACATCCACCTCCCCCGTCCGTCTCCGCCCAATAATCCCCACATTCCTCGTGCTCGGAATCCTCAACACCTCCCTCTCCACCACCCACCCGCACTCCCTCGCAATCCGCTCCACATACGCACACAAGCTCGCATACGTGCTTTTACTCAGATTCATATTCAGCCTCAAATCGCCGGCCGCCTCCGAGTCCTCCAGCTCCTTCGGCGGTGGGAACCGTTTCTTCGCGCCCGAAAGATCATGCGAGCAGCACGGGATCGCCAGAAACGGGCACCCACTCGCGGCAGCCAGTATCGGGGTCCACGGTGTAAGTTCATCAGCATGATTACTGACCACAAACGTGCCGCTCACAAACCTGCCATCGTGCACCCCCTCCCCTCCCTCCCCGTCCAACAAAAACGGCACCAAAACCTTCTCCTCCAACGCCTCCTGCGTATCCGCACAGAACCCCGCCCAACTCTTCCTCCCCCGCGCATCGAACCCCCTCCCCGCCCACCCCTCACGCAGCAAAATATCCACCAGCACCCCATTCCCACACCCCACATCCACGAACCCCACCCACCCGGCCTTGCCGGGATACATCCCCTCCCACAGACACACCAGGAACGTCGCGATGAGTATGTCCTCAAACACATGTTTCATTGGGTCCGTCTTCTCGCGCCAGCCGTCGACGAGGCGGGGCGCATGTTTCGCGCGCAGCGCGAGGTAGCGGTCCTGGAAGGCTTCGCGGGGGATCAGGAGGTCGTGGTGCACGCGCTTGACGTAGCCGGCGTCTATGCCGGCGGCGAGTTTCTGGGCGCGGGAGAGGAGATGGAGGGCGGTGCGCTGGAGGCGGGGGTCGACGGGGTGGGTGGGGAAGAGGGAATAGAGGAGGGTGAGGGTGTAGGAGTCGTCAAGCGGGGAGAGGAGCCAGGCGACGCCCCACACCTTTGGGAGGTAGTATGGTGTGTCTTCGGCGGCGTCGCAGTGGTTTAGGAACACGACGAGTTCGCGGATTTCGCCAGAGAGTGAGGGGTGCGTGAGGAAGTGGCATGTTTGTTCTGCGGGATTGTCGCGCGCGGGGTTGCGGGGGATGAAGCGGCGGGTTAGGGTGCGGGTTGTTGCGAAGCCCGGGGCTGAGATTTGGCGGGTGGGGAGGGAGGGGGAGGACGGTTCACGGGTGTCGGAGAGGGTGTCGGAGCGGAGGATCCACGAGGTGCTGTGTTCCGGGTGCTGGAACATCTGCTCCAGCGCTGCTAGGAAGGAGGAGGGTTTGCTGGAGAAGTGGGCGGTGAGGATGGGAGTCCATGTTTGCGGGGTGTTTGTGTGGTCGAGGGCGTGGAGGGGTGGTGGATGTGGTGGTGGTGGGGCTGTCATGGTAGTGAGTGGGATGGATGGAATTCTCCGTGCACATGATAGGCCGCCCATTCACCGAGTGAGAAGCGATAGCTCTGGAATTATTGAACAAGCAAAGTGTTGCCGTTAAGCAAGGTTTGGCTGGCTCCCCCGGAATACGCGGATCTCCGGAATCATTGCGATTGGGCATTGTGACGAATACGGGAGCTTTGACCAACCTGCATTTCCATGTTTCTGCCCGCTGTCTGCAGCACGTGGTTGGCCACCCCTTGCTTCCATTCGCAGCTGCCATATAACATGTTCACGCTCACAGAATACCAGCAGGTTGGATCGTCCTCCAGAGAGCTTCCCGAATCATCTCTCTGCAAGGAACACCTGCGTCTATTTGGACAACTATGCACCCACTCTCACTCCCACACCCCTTACCTCTTCTCAAACACCACCGGCAGCCTCTCTGTAACCCTCAACGAAAGCATCGCATAGCTGTCCTCCACCGTCCTCCACGCCCGTCTCTCAGCCATCTCCCTCGTCTCCCCCTCACTCTCTCTAATCCGCACCCTGAAATCCCGAAACACGACCGCTATCGCTGCCACAAACGTTACCTGCGCGAATTTCCGTCCCAAACACGCTCTCGCTCGATCGCTAAACGGGAAAAATGCCCCCCTTTCGGGCCTGTGGATCGTCGGATACTCCAGTCCCGCCGCCATCAGCCCCTGCCGTCCTTTATTCTTGGCCAGGTAGCTGCTCGTGTTGGTGGCATCCCAGCGTGTCGGGTCGAATACGTCGGCAGTGGGGCCATAGTAATGCGGCGACCGCTGCACGCTGGTCGCGTCGACGACTAGGGTCATGGGCTGAAGATGCACTGTGCAGCCATCGAAGGCGAGGGTTGTTCCCGATTCGCCGGTGGATTTGGGGATGTAGGGGACGATGGGGAAGAGGCGGAGGGTTTCGAGCTGCGTATGTGTCAGTATTGACACTGTTCACTGCGGCTGGTTACGTACCATGAGACACAGCGGCGTCACAAGCTTTGGAAACACCTCCTCGTACTTCCACGCCTGCATATCCCTCGGCTGTCCTTCGAGGGCTTTATCAATGCCGTCGCACACCCATTGCTGCATCTCTGGGTGCAGCGCCATCATCAGGAATGCATAGTGCAGTGATTGCGCCGTGGTCTCGTGCCCCGCAACAGTGAAGATGAAGATATTCCCCATCAGCTCCGGGAGGGTTAATGCAGTGTCGTCACTAGTTTTTTCGGCGGCGACAAGGAGGTCGAGAAGGTTACTCGTCTCCCCCTGCGAGGCGTGGGATCTCGTCACCATCTCTTTGAGATACCGCGAAAAGTCTGTGTGTGCGTGTTGGTGCATGCGGATATAAGAGAACCACTCCTTTGGGATCCACTGTGGCAGCAGGCCGATGAAAGTATGCTGGAGCATGTTCGTGGTGATGAAATGCAGCGCCTGACGGAACGAGAACGTGAAGCCCTCTGGTGGGGTGTGGCCGTCTGTAAACAACTCCACTCCCTCGGCCGGCTCTTCTTCCGTATCCGTGAACTTCATCGGGATTCCGAAGCCGGCGGCGGAGATAACGTGGAGTGCCAGACTCATACAGTCATTTGGTGCATCTGGCTGGTATGATTTCGCCTCCCACGTTTCCACCATATCTGCCGCCTGCTGCAACGACTCCTTCCACACCAGCTTGTAATTCCGCTCTCCAAACGGCGCAACTGCGTGTTTCCGATGATGGGCCCACAGGCGTCCCTCGCTCTGCTACTCATTAGTCAACGTCTCAAAGAGCGCAACAGAACACCAACCGTCACAATATTCGGCCCAAACAATGTCAGGTTATCGTACGCCTTCCACGGCTTCGGGAATCTCTCGCGGTTGCTCATGATCTCGTTGGCCGCCTCTGCGTCGCAGACAAAGCATGCTACCCTGGCCGCAGAAACGGTGAGGTACACTCCGCCGTAACGTTTTGCCAGACGACCCTTGACACGCCAGTGCGCTCCGAACGTGGCGTTGTTGAAGTAGTCCTGCCATTGCAGCGGGAGCAGCAGCAGCAGTCTCCGAACCGGCCGGAATGCGGTGACGAAGATGAGGAGAGGCCCGCCGAAGGTGAGAGGGTATACGATGTAGTTCAGCCCGGTGGTTTTTGCGTACCGTATGTTCTTGACGAGGGAGACGGTGGATCCGAGGGTGGAGAGGATGAGAATCCCAAAGAGAAGGCTGAAGTACGGGTGCGTGGTGAGAAACTCCATGGTGGACGACGACGCTGCTTCCCTGGGTCCACCGCTGCGGATTTGGGTCGATGGATAAAGAGTAGGGTGCACAATTGCTTACGGCATTGAATTGGAGACTGTTGCTGCCACATTATTGCCTAGTGAATCAGACTGTGAGTGGGATAGTGGTGCTACAGTGTGCGGTATTTGCGGTGTCACTCGAGATAGTAATACGATGGCAGTTGATGGCTACAGCCCCGCATTCGCTCTCGCTTTCACAGCTAACGAGCCTAAGATTTAAGGTCACGCCCTACTGACGCCCCCCTAAAGTTATCCCGCCACTCAGGATCTTCTCGCCGCGCGGAAGCGCCTGACTTCGGAGGTCCGAACATCTCCCCTCTCCAATCGTATTCTCAAATAGCGTCCTGTTTCGCTGCGATGCAGGGTCCCGCTTGTCAAGTGCTGTGATCTGTACCTCAGCCTACTGTTCAGCTTCCAATTCCAGAGAATCACCACGTCTATACATTCGTATTGCTCTCGTACCCAGACTTTTTCGCCTCACTCGCAAGCTCGCTCGGTAAAAAACCGCGAAGCGAAAAAGAACGTCTGGTATACGAGAGCACATTCATATCTCGCCGTCGTTTTCGCTCTGATTACGACGCTTTTATACTCGAAACTCTGATGCACAGGGATTGGACAGTCAAAAACCTCCGATTTTGATTAAAATACAAAACGCCGAAAAGTGCAAAATAAAAAAAGCCTCATCTAATATTTTTTTTCAAACATCGCCATTGGATTTCTTCTCTTCCCTCTCTCCACTCTTAAAAATTTCCTCCCTCACCACATTCGCTTGGTGCGATACCTTCCCAGCCAAAGCCTGTCGGATCTCCGCAACACTCCGCGACTTCCAGCTATCATATCCCGAGACGCTGTATGGCCACAACGGCTTATTAGCTTCCGTGGCCATCCATTCCTTGGACTTCGTATTCCCGGGCCGCGAGGTCATCACGTTGAGATCGTATTGGAGACTCTGGCAGTAGCGGTCTAGGTCTAGGTCATTGACGTCGGATCCGAACGGGTCCTCGATTTCTCGACCAATGGCTGCTAGGCCGAGAATTATATATGCTGGACACCCATCGGGTTAGTATATATATATGTAAGGCGGTCACAACGCATGACTCGGCGGGAACTTACCAGCAACAACTGTTCCCGGAATCGCAACCCATCCCAACTTCGAAAACAGCTGGAACGGAAGCACAAGAACGTACAACCAAGTGATCTGCGAGATCGCAATGTCTATTACTAGAGTCAGGTACCTGGCCTTCGTCAAACAAGGGGGGGACTTACTGTAAGCAAGCGGAAGCGGAGTCTGCAGAACCCGGTCACACCCTCCGTACGCATCCATCAAGTTATTAAACGCATTATAAACCTGACCATGTATAATCCCGCTATCAAACGTTCCCTGCTCCAACGAGTTCTTGATATACTGTCCGATATACGCGACAATCTCATACGGGAGGTTCCCATGTTGCTTCCCCTTCCTGGCTGCAACCTTATACACCTTCTTTGGATTCCTCTGCATGAACGAAACCCCCAGGAACTCTCCCAAGCTAGTTCTCTTCTTCAGCTGCACCTGTTGGTTATGCAGATTCGCCGGCGGGTCCACATCCCGCGCGCTTTTTGCAAAGGTGTCGAGGTGATCGACTAGCGGCTTGAGATCGGTATAGTCGTACTCGATCTCGTGGCGCAGGCGGTGCTTGCACGCCATCGCGAAAGCAAGGATGAGGTTTATGGCGCTGACCTTGCCAAGGATGTCGTCCTTCTCCAGCTCCCCGTCGCGCTCCTTGCCGTAGATCCAGATCACGTGTGCGAGCTGGCGCGCGTGCAGCGTCAGGAGCGCCCAGTACTTTCTTCCTTCGTTGTAGCGCTCGTAGGCGGTTGTGGAGCGGAACGAGAGGGAGAGGGCGACGACGAAACCAAGGACTGTCAGGAGGAGGGGGTCCACGGAGACTTTTGTTTGGTTGGTTTGTGGCTGGGACGCGGGGCGCGGGACTTACGTGGCTGTGCGTATTCGCTGATTGCTACGATCCCGGCGGACCAGATCCCTACGAAGGTTATGGGCAGGATGAGCTTGGGGAGTATGCTGCCGTGAAGCCTAGTCACCATGTATTAGCGGCTGGCTTCTGTGTGAGGAAGGGAAACATGTACCGCATGAAGAAGGGAAATTTGGAGTGTTTTGCGGGATCGAGGGGGCCGGACTGGTGTCGTTAGCATCAATTGCCACCGGGCGAAGAAAAATGCTAGGGGATTTGGTTGAGGATTCTTTGCAATTCCGTTGAACGGGTTCAACACTCAACCTCAACGGAATTGCAAAAAAGTTGTTCCCCCGGGATACGTACAAAGTAATTATCCAAATCCCACGAACCCTGCCTCTGCACGCCCATCCCCATCGGCGCCGTTGCCGTGCGCGCAGAGAGGACATGGTGTACCGGCACGCCAGTATCATTCCCGTTCATGGTCTGCTGGTCGACCGAGAAGCGCTGAGACTTTGGGGATTCGAGGTGGTGGAAACCAGCGGTTTCTGAAGTTTCTGGGCGCGCGGTGGTCGCGCGGGAGGGGTCGATGGTTTCTGCCATGTTGTGGACGTGAGGTTAATGAAATGGGGCGGATATATACCGAGGTAGGACGGATAGAAATCGGGAAACAAAAGCTCAAGGGATGCAATGATCTTATAGCGACAGGATAGAGAAGGATAAGCTGGTCGCTTCGAACGTACTCCAGGTACGCAAGGAATCGAATATACAATCAATTACAGCCGCTGTCTCGGTAGAAGTGGAAGTGGAAGGAAGGAAAGGGGGTTAACAATCCTCGGGAGTGCTCTAGATAAACTAAAAAAAAAAGAAGCCTACAAATCCATTACTGTACCTGGAGCTATCCCTGGCGTTCCTGACAGCTGCAGGTCATGAATGTGATACTAGTAATATCTCAAGCCTCAACCGTGACTAGACGCCCTTTACTCACCAAGGGATAATTACAATTTGTTTCGTCGATTGTTTCCAGCGCTGTGTATCCCCTGCGCTACGTCGATGCAACACTCACTCACGGTACACGCAATGAAGCTTTTACGAGTACCTAAGGATTGTATTCCCCTGAGATATGCGTGCAGGGCTCCGTTTTGGCTTCCCAACCGAAACGCTCCAAACTACTCTAGCTGGCAGGCGTGGTTCTGGGCATGGCATGGCATTGCCCAAATCATATCACCCCCGGTCCATGGGGCCACTATATCTTCCAGGCACCCACCGCCCAACTCTGCGAGAGCCCCCATATCCGCACGCTGATGTGTACCAGGCCCCGGTGAGGTCGCATAAATAGAGTAGTCATCTCCGCAAACCGATCGGGGGCAACCAACCACTTTTTGCCAGAAAGCCGGCCAGGAGGAGAGAGGTTGAAAACATTGTTCCTGGATCCTGGCTCGGCTGTGGCCGCGGTTTCGCAATGTGCAGGGATGTGTTGCCGAGATGTGAGGGGTGCCAAAAAACTTAAAGAGACGCCACAGCAGATTTGCTTGTAATCGTGCAAGCCGTCACTCGGTTGGCATATGGCGTCACTCGAGGGTTTACCGGGGGGGCTAGTTACGCATACTGGATTGATTGGGATCTGGGTATTCTCGATAGCTACTAGGCCCGGGCAGTGGGAGAGCGCTGATATGAAAGCTGCGTGGTCCGGCGCATTGGCTATTGTTCGTGATTGCAACCACGTTCAGATCTTACGCTATGGACTTGGGCTCTTGCTTGTGCGGATACAATCTCATGTAGAGAAACGGTTATGCTGTGTATACCACGGTGGCTTAGACGGCGGTATTCGGGACACTAGGTTGGCGATTGATGTTATGTGTGGCGCTCCGAGAGTTGTATCGATTTGTTGGCGGCGGTAGGATAATGTATGGTGGATTTTAGTCACGGTAGTCAAAATTGGATGATAATGGCAGCCTTGGAGGGTACGGAGGAAAGCTACTTCCTCATCTTCACTACTCGGTACAGGGGAAATATAGTAATGCGTAATGCACTTTCAAAGTACTTCTCGACTAACAGCACCACCAATAGATACCTGGACGATGACGCCTGAATTGCCATACTTTCCCCTGTATCGAGTACCACGAGCACAATCCAGTCACAGTCACACTCACATGCACGCATTCGCAATGAATCCCTCCCTATACCGGTTCTACATTCCCCATCGTCATCCTCCATCCCCAGTTATTCTGCCCCTTTCTATATCTCCCACGCCGTATCGTCCGAACCGGCAGTTCCTCCACCCCCGACACTCCGCGGCATCTCCGATGGCCAATAGCAAGCCGAACATAACAGGCAGATATCCGGAGTAGTAATCTGCTCTGCCAACATATACATGCATCTACTCTATTCTCCAGGCAGCAGCGAAAAAACCGGGCAGAAAAACATGGATCATTGCCCGCCTGGGAGGTTCACAGAAGCGGAGGTGGTACAAAAGCCGGACACTTTAGCGATAGGGAAGGGAAAAAAATAGCCGTCTGACCTGCAGTTGAGAAGGCTTTCACACATAGGGCTGAATCTGCAGGTTATATGCAATGTAGCGGGAATGGGTGACGGTGTTATCCCCCTACGTATACATTCGTTTTGGGCGGGTTTGTTGTGATGTGTTTTGGAGAGTTGTCAGCCGCACGATTCGAGACGCTTGCGCTTTGACCTGACGTTGCGTATCCAATCATATTCTTGGCGACATATCCGCCCATGGATGGACAGATCAGAGGCTGCAGTTTTGGGCCCACATCTTCCCATATGTGATGAAATTTTTGTGATGCCATTACAAATTGAGGAGATTGGAAGGTCTACGAAGTTGTGACCTATCGAAGATAGTGATAAAAGTTATCAATAGACTAGCCTCTTCTTGGCGAGAGCTAATTGAGCTGGACGGGGCGACACAGATGCTGCTTCTCAAGCGAATGTGGACAACTAATTGAAACTTCCAAAGCGCCAATCTTTCAGTCGCCCCCAGAACTAAGAACCCGAAAGGGAAGATCTCGCAGGTAGGCGTTGTTGTTGTTGGATCAAGCGAGCGTCAGAGAAAAAGAACCGATTAGAATTAGCAGGAAGAGCCATTGTAATGGCAAACCGCACTCTGGAAAATGATGTTCGAGAGTGGCACTATTGGTTGTTGTTTTGATCCCTTCGAACAAATTCTAGTGTGGTGGAGAAGTGAACCAAAAGAACCGCTGAAAGCTGCTCTAGAGCTTTTGCAACCATTTGCAGTCTCAGAAGTCACCTTCGAGCTTACGCAGGTTTCTTCCTGCGGGGGGAAACTACTAAATTACTAAATGAACCATCAAAAAGACCGCCCCGAACAACTTTAGAAAACGGCTGCTGTGAGCTTTCATGGTGAGCCGATTAGTCTTCGGTTGACTACTCAACACCTCAGGTTCCCGAATTGCTAGTTGGCTCTATATACAACGAGAATAGTTCCAACACCTATGAGCTTGGACTGGTATTGGGTCATGGATAGAATATAGAGCAGCCTCACCTCCATCACTTGTGCGGGAATCATTGTCCTTCCTGTAAAGATCCGGAGCTTTCCAGATGGACCATCGACTTGTCGTTTCTCTATACCATGGACTCTGTAGCTTAGCAATCTACAATCGCTTTTTATCTTTTTTATGAGCTGAACAGTACTAGTACAGTGCTCATCAGTTTGTAGATGATACTCCCTTGGGAACTGACAGAAATCTTTGCATATATATTCCACGTTTGACATGTATTTTGGGTGCACCGATGATTCAGGCTGGCTGTGACATATAGCTACATAGGTACAGAATTGTCCTTGTTTCTAGTTGTTGCATAGAGCTATTGTTACTGTAGCTAGGCAATGTATCATGGCCGCTCTAATTTTACGACGGTAATTTAGAACTTGAATAAGCGGCGGAGTTTTTGGGGAAGCTCTGTGGATATACTGGTACAAGCACTTGAAATACAACCTCTGTAATTGAGACGCCGGCCTTCTGACGATTGTTATGAGCGATACGCATTCCTCATGAGAAATGTAACATGGAATATCTACAATCTGACTCATGTATATGTATTCTATTTCATGATACAAACAGCCCGCCTATCAGCAAAGGCCGGTACAGTAATAGAACTTCCAGCTGAGTTAGTGGCAGGTAGAGCTTCTATCTACTTCATAAACGCCCGTGGCGGTACGTAGGGGGGGTTATAACGGACTTATCTTGGTTCTATTCGAATAGAACAGCCTCTATTCGTTACGGGAAGTTCTCCAGTCAGTATAGTGGCATCAAATGTCTCCCATGAACCACATTGACCTCGCATGAGATGTATATCATGGATGAATATTATAAACGTTTAGAAGTCAACTATAGGGGGACTCACAATGAAGACGACTGGTATACTACGAGTTCTTTGTGGGTAAACTGAAGTAGATTTGTATAGATGTGAGTCACCTTATTCTGTTCTTATCTTTGATAAAGGCGAACCCAAAGTAGAGGCAGAGAAATGGCTCTTTAGTAGCTGAGTAGAGAAGGGAAGAGAAGGTAGAGAGGCGATACTACGGTTACAACAGTAGAGAGCAAAGTAGAGCCATTCTATACTCCTCTATTTTCCATCGTGAATCCCCCTAATATTAAAACAGGATATCTGAGAGACATCAGGAGATCATCTGTGAATCTCACTTGCGGGTAATTCAACAATCTATAGCGGCATCAAATGCATCTTGAGAACCACTCTTACCTCATCAGATGTATACCACACATACCATCAACGTTTGGAGGGCGGCTATAACATTTTGGCACACGATTCATCACATTTGGCACAAGAACAAAGTTTAAAAATCCCCTCATTTTTTTAAAAAACAAGTCTACTTAAAACGTCGGCTCCGATACTGTTATAACCTCCAAGGTGGCAACAATTCCAGCCTTCCTCAGGTTGCGGCCATCGACCTTCCTCGACCGATCCGGGGCTCCGCGAACGTCGTCAACGGAGCAACTGGGTCCTCCGTCGACGTTTACCCTGTAGAAACCCGAGCCCGGGGAGAGGAACGACACACCTCTAGGTCGGCGTGGAGGGGAGGGACCTCTAGTTCTGTCTACAGCGGTGTTAGTTTCTTGAGCAGTATTGTTAAAAATATTGGGGGCATTACTAATGGCGCCCAGCTCAATGTTTTGACTTCTTCGGCGTTGCGTCTTCGTGCGGCGACGATGTTGAAGAGACGCAACAATGTATGCGAGAACAGCTTGAAGGGGACCACAAACGAAAGTCGCAAAGAACGGCGCATAGTGTGAGATTGCCGCGAGAATATCAGCCGCATTTAGGATATCGAGGCTGATGATCTCAGGATCAGTCTTAAGATGATAAAAGATCAAAAAGTTCCTAATCGTGGTCGAAATTGCCGCGGTTTCCAAAATGAGAAGAACGGAAAAGATCTTGATAACCTGACCTCTCCTCAGGGTAACGTAAAAACCATAGAGAATGCTGTAGAGGATTCCAGCAACTAGGAGTGTATGTTAGCAGTGAGCTAGCAATAGGAAGAGAGGAAGGGTGCTTAGGTACTTATGATGATAGATCCAAGGTTGATGAACGAGTTGTAAACGAGGTAGTCCATATACTGATACGGTGTACATTCCTCTTTATTTCCCCTAGCAAACACGTCAACCATTGATCCGGTAGGGAAGAGTCTTGTGAATACATACCATTTGTGGTCACACACCGCATAGTAGTACCCAAAATTCCCAGCGGAGAAAACGCATACGACACCAAAACAACCCAAGGTCTTGTAAACATGATACTTACTCGCATGGGGGATAAGTTCATAACACTTGCTTATCAAGGAGAGCTCAATGCATCCAAGAATAACCGTAGCGATGATGCCTTGGTTCTGAGCCATCTAGAACACATCATTGTTAGCATAGGATTCATTGTATTTGAACATTGAATGTTCATACCACAACAGCAGACTCGAAATCGGTACCAGTAACCCAATGGACACGTATAATGACAGTCGCAAGGCCGACAACAGACCAACAGTATCCAATGAGAAACATGACGATGCCAACTAGATTGCTGACTCTGATGGAACGTCGAAGCCTGTTGATATCATCGGCAACCTTGATGAAGGCGAAGAAGGTCGCGACGGCAAACAGCATACTGGGAATAATGAGGGCAGCAGCTTGCGAGAAATGGGCGAATCCTCCCGGGCGATGATGATGTTCGAAACTAAATTCCATTACTGTTATCGATAGGACCAAAACTGCGATAAAAACAGTGATAGATGCGAAGAAAATGGGGGATGGAAAATGGGATTTGAAGATGGACGAAGTGTAAATTAAGTGTAAGGAGGAAAGCTCTGCCGGATTTAATTGTTCAGTCTGTAACGCTTAGTCGGCGATCCTCCAGCATTGAAAGGGCAGATTGTTTGTTCGCATCGTCACCATCACACGATGTCACTCAGTGGATCAACTTTACAACACTACAAGCCCCTCCCGCTGCTACCTTTCATCCTCTTATTTGTTTAAGAATACAGTCTGATTTACATCTACGGGTTCTTTCCAGGCATGTTAAACCAAAGCTCCTTCATCATCTGTCATTCATTCTCAATCTTAACAAGATAGGGCGAGAAGGCATTCTTTAACACTCTGCTTCATTTCGAGTAGACCCTATAGGGCATACCAACACCGGATTAGATATGGAGCGTGATCAACGACAGATCAGGACCAAAGAGTGGCGGATATTTATGGAGATGGAAGAAACGAGGATCAATCCCATGCCGTCTCGTCCTTTGGAGAATTAATCCCGTCTCGTCCCTCCGTAGCCTATGAGACGGCGTCCCATGGTATCAATAATGACGGAGGATAAGTCTATAGAAGATCTCAGCTTCTGAAGGTGCTGTTCTTGCGGAATAAACGAGTTGATGAAACTGAAATCGCCTTTGGAGTTCCATGTTTGAGCAACTTCGGCAAGGCTTTGGAAGTTAGAGCTAGGAAACATTTACTTGTTTGGGGCCTCGAACGGGAAATTATAGACAGCGGATACTTGGGTTCAATTCCACTATAATGTGTGCTGCCTACAGATTCAGGCTTGCAAAATTGGACAAGAGATGCAGGTGCTCTCGTATACCAGGAATTGGCTTTGAGCTTACGAGCTCTGTAAAATCTGGCAACAAGAATAGATCCAGGTGTTCCCAACAGATGCACAGCAGATATGTAATACTGTATCGAGCGTCAAGGTTCGTACAGCTCTCTTTGTGTGACGTCGTTTCTCTTGCTTTTGCTTTAAGCAATTGATGCCGTGACAACGATTTATTATTGGCTGGAGATCCGTGATGGCTTCTTTTGTGCGGCTACAGACGAGTGAAGTGTCATGATTAGGTGTAAATACTTCAAAAATTTGAGGTTGGGCTTGATAGAGGTGGAAGTGGCCTGAAATTGAATTGGTATGATGGATTAAACGGGGGAAAGTAGTCTCGAACCGCTACTGGCGTATGGGAGAAAGGCTGGTATAATAGTAGCTGGTTCGAGTGCGGAATACTTATTTTTTACCACTACGAGTAGCCCGAATGCACACGCGCGACATGGCATTAACGTACCCCAGCAGCTACGTATAGGCCTTTGTGATGGGCGACGAATTCGTCTTTTTACATACCATACCGACCCTCCGTGACGCGGTACGAACCTTGACGCTCGGTACAGTATCCCCAAGCTCCAGTAGATACTCTTCAATTCTACACACTCCCCTGACAGTCTACCATATTTACTTGATAATAAGGCACTGTACTAAAATAGTGACGAGTGACTGGACGGCGGGACCTCGTGTGTGAACCACGGGTTCCCGTGATGACTTACACATGTCAGTCCAGTGCCTTACCAATGAGTAGATGTAGATATGGCATTACGATGTTTATAGTCTACAGAGCTTAATAGCTAGTATATGGAGTCTCATGCATATGGTTCCTCCATAAGTCTGTGAGCCATAAATAGGATCCACTGCTGGTAAATTGAGGCTGTGAATTTGATTGAACAACTTTACAATATACCTAGGCGAGTGGCATTGGTAATTAGGCGGATGAGAGGGCTTGAAGATATCGCACTAGAAACAGAGATAAATTTTAATTTTTGTATATAAAAGGTGTCTTGATGACTGTCAGTAGTTACCGCAGCCTTGTGATTACAGACATCTGCACTCATACTTTTGATTACGATTACCGAAGATAAAATCTTGTATACCAAACTCCGCATGATTACGATTACCGAAGATTAAATCTTGCATACCGAACTCCGCATGATTACGATCACCGAAGATAAAATCTTGTATACGGAACTCCGCTTGATTACTGATTAGTATGACATTCAAAGCCCGGTATAGTAAGTGATCCTGTGATCGAGTGGCAATCACAGAGACAGAGGCGGAATGGAACCCAGAGTTCCTAGGATGGTTGTGCACTCAAGTATGGAAGGCTAAAGCGATAAAATTGTTAGACTTGTTTTGTTTGTCAAGTTTGCTGGTATGACAAGCGTTCACAGTTGAGCACTTATCAACATATATCAATGTACTATGGTGTACGTCAGGGTACACATTAGTACTAAGGGTATCTAGACATACATTATTTAGTGCTAAAGTTTGAACATTTGTCGTGCAATCAAATGAGAAATGATGAAAGCTGATAGAGAAACGTTGAAACTTGAACTTGTAAATTGGCGTACGCCACGGTACGACAGAGTACCTAGAGGTACCTTGGTGTACGTTGATAAGCGCTCAACTTTGAACATTTGTCATTCCAGCAAGTTTAACACTTTTGTCCACTGTGGCCAACTATACTCGAAGGTGTAGACTATGAGACTGGATAATTAACGGGCAGGGTCCAGTTGGAGAGCGCAGCATGGTTACGATGAGAGATCTGCCCCAATGACAGTTTGTACGCGACGCCTATCCCTGCATCCGTCTCCGCACTCTTCAACTCCGGAACATCAATTTTCCGTCTCCACCTCACCCATAAACAACATGGCAACTCGCCGACGCACCTTCAACACGCGCTAGTAACATCCCCCCCTCCGTCCTCTCCCTAGTTAACGACCATAGTTTCCATCTGTACAACCTCCTCAGCACCCTCCTCTGGGGCACAATCCTCGGCCGCACAATCCTCCTTCTCCCACTCGTGGGCGCAACCCAACTACACGCCGCGCTAGGAAGCCTAACAAAATGGACGGTCACGCTCTCACTCCTCTCCTTCACCGTTCCGTCCCCCAAAGCCCTCTCGCGCCTGTTCCTCGTCTGGGGTGTATGCGACCGCTTCAATGCTTCGCAAGACTCAACGGCATACACGACGATGCTGCTGGCGTGGAGCGCGATGGAGGTTTGTAGATACGCGTATTATCTGCAGCCACGGATGAGGTGGGTCAGGTATAATGTAAGGTATGTGGCCGACCCGATTGCCGTCGCCAGCGAGGCGTGGTGTATTTTCCGCGCGCTGCCCGAGGCGGCGGAGGAAGGGGGTGGGTGGTATTATTGGTGCCTGGTTGTGGCGTTGGCGGGTTATGTTCCTGGTAGGTGGTTTCTCCGTTGGGGAGAGAGAGAGGGCTAATGTGGGGTAGGATTGGCGCGGTATCGGTATATAGTGAGGGGGAGGACGGGGAGGAGGAGGAGGGCGTAAGTTGTGGGTGGAATATGGATGGGGTTTGAGCTGTTTGAGAGTGTCCTTCTGAATAAATTCTAGCGTAGTGCAAAAGCAAACCAAAGCTGCTCTGAAATATCTTTTGAAAGTCTAATTAGACCTCCAACATGATCAGGCGGGGTTATTGAAGACAAACCTTTAGAGTAGTCACTGCAGCAAGCGCTCTCCTCAACTGGACCCTACCACGAATTGTCCAGCTCATGGTATACAACTTCGAATCCTGGGAACTTAATGTTTAGTCCGCTAGCCGCTGCGATTATACTAGAGCGACCCATCGAATATGCTGGGTGACATCACATAACCCCGTGTGTTAACGGTCGATCTGGCAAGTTACAAGTCATATTCCATGCTAGCCCGTCTGCATCGAATTATTGAAATTTTAGCACCGTAGGACTCTAGGTATTCGAGTGACAATTCGGTGATATTTGTAGCCTGGCTAGCCAAACCACATATAAAATATGTATACCTCCTACATGGCAAGAAGAGCCCGCTGTGTGGATAAATGAAACCAAGGTAGAGGAACTGGGAGCGATAGTTACCGTTGGGTTAGGTTTTCCGACTACTTCTAGACGCCAGCCACTAATCCACAGGGCCGGTTCCTTACATGCATACAGAATTGCGCTTCGCTAATATTTGTCTTGTATTTTTATATACAGCACTTATTTCTGGGCGATAATAATTGGAAACCCGAGGTTGAACATTGTTTACCCAGAACAGCTAAAAAAGTCCTAATGACGTAGGACCTCCCCACTAAAAACCCCTCACTTCCCCTCCACCCATCTTACCCACAATCCGCCCGCAATCTACTACCACAAAACACACCTCCACCACCAATTCCACCACAACCACAACAATGGCCTCCAAAGCCTGCTGCACAATCCCCCCCATCGTGGACTCACCCTCCTACAAACCGCAGGGCACATATACCACCCTCTCGAGCATGCGCACGTACCACAGCGGTTCCACGACCTCGACCACGGGCGTCCTAGTAGTCTACGACATTTTCGGGCTAGACTTCCCACAGACGCTTCAAGGCGTGGACATAATCTCTTCCTCGACCTCGTCCCTCGTCGTCGTGCCAGACCTCTTCCACGGAAGTCCCATGGACATCGCCAACTACCCCCCGGACACGCCCGAAAAATCCGCGGCGTTCTCCACCTTCTTCTCCGGTCCCGCTGCGCCGCCCAAAAACGTCGCAGCCGTGAAAGAACTAATGCCGGTGCTGAAGGAGACGTTCCCCTCGGTGGCCCGGTGGGCGTTGGTGGGGTACTGTTGGGGCGGGAAGATCGTGACGTTGTTGAGTCAGGAAGGATCCGCGTTTGTTGCGAGTGCGCAGATCCATCCGGCTATGCTTGACCCCAAGGATGCGGAGGGGATTGTGGTGCCGCATTTCTGTCTTGCAACTAAGGATGAGAATAAGGATGCGACGGAGGCGTTTGCGGAGAAGGTTAAGGCAAAGGAAGGGACGGTGGGAGAGAAAAGTTTGGTGATGAGGTGGGAGGGGACGTTTCATGGGTTTATGGCTGCCAGGGCGGATTTGAAGGATAAGGAGAATTTGGAGTATTATGAGAAGGGGTATAAGAAGCTGGTGCATTGGTTGAAGGAGGTTTTGTAGGTGATGCTGAGCAGGTATGCCCATTTGCTAAAGGTGGGGAGAGGTGCTGACTGGTGTAGGGACTAGAGAAAGGCAAAGCTGTAGCTAGAATGGAATGAAAAGGTGTTAGTATCTCTGTTACTTGCCTTTCGTGAGGTATTGAATACTACTGCAGTCATTCTTTATCTTCAGAAAAACCTGTCGTTAGATATTCCTCCGATTCACTCACAATTTAACCGTGTTTTGTGAACCCTTACAAAGAACTTCATGATAATGCAGTCACAATGAAAATTATTATTATTACCGTTACACAACATAGTACAATAAACATCCAACTCCATCACCACAAGCCAGAAAACAAACCACAAGTACAAATCGGTATCACCGCACAAAAACAAAACCCACCATAGCCCTCATTACACCTTCCCTCCGGACGTAAGACTCTTCCCTAACGCCACATTCGGCGCATTACCAATAAAGAAGTTCCTCCCCTTCAGCAACCAAACCAGCAAACCCCACGGCTTCCACCCAAACAGGATACCCGTCCCCATCGCAAACCCTCCACCAATAGGCACAATCATCGGCGTCGGCTCATCCTTATATTCCTTCACCGGTTCCTTCCCCTCCACAACGGCAACCACATTAACCACCAACGCCTCCATCATCGGCGTCCCACTAACAATCGTCTTCCTCTTCACCGCCGCCGCATCTCCCGCCGCCCACACATTTGCATACTCGGTGCTGCGCATATGTGTATCCACCTTGACGCTCCTAGTCTCATCCAGCATCTCGGCCGGCACGAATGCCGTGTTCGGCGACAGTCCGAACGTGGGGATATGCAAATCGGCCGCGATACTCTCGCCATTGCTGAGCTGTAGCGTCAACGTCCCGTCCTGTTCCTTCGTCTCCTTGACAACGCGCGTATTAACCTTCACCACGACCCCCAACGACTCCAGCTGCTTCTTTGCAGTCCGCCGGACATCCTCCCTCAGCATTGGCAGTGGGCCCGCGCCAGAGTCGAGGAGGTAGACTTTCTTCTGCCCCTTCCATAGCGTTGCTATCTCGCCCGCTGTCTCTACCCCGGTCGGCCCTCCGCCCGAAAGCACAATGCTTTTTGCAGCCTCGATAGCGACGTTCTTGCTCTTCAGTGCCTGCTGGGTCTCGGTGTGGGAGCCTAGGGCTTTGAATGGCCACCCATCGTGTGCGGAGGCCCCGGTGGTAATGATGAGGTGTGTGTATGTAAGACTCCGCTCTTTGCCGGGGGTGCCGTCGTCGGATTGTGTGGTGACCAGGACGGTGTTGGATTGTGGGTCGAGGGCGGTAGCTTTTCCTTGGATGAACTCGAAGCGGGAGGCGGGGTGGGCGGAGAAGCCGGGGACGATCGGGGCGAACAAGGAGGCGTTGTCTGTAGAGAAGGCGTGGGCCTTTGTGATTGCTCGGGGCGTGGCGACATTCCATAAGAGGTGTGAGGAGGGGTTGACGAGGATTATTTTGTAGTTGGAGGGGAGGAGGCGGAGGAGACGGTGTGCGGTGGGGATGCCGACGTAGGAGGCACCGAGGACTATGATTGTGGTGGAGTCGGAGGCGGTCATGGTTGGAGTTACTGCAGTGTTAAATGCTGTTGCTGTGAATGCTGTTTCTGTGAATGCTGCTGCTATGAATGCTGTTTCTGGGAACGCTGTTTCTATGAATGCTGTTACTGTGAATGCTGTTGCTGTGAATGTTGCTGTGAATACTGGTGCCACACAGGGAGTGTTGTTGTTACTGTGAGTTCGGATTCGAGGAAGGAAAGGTTTGCTTATATATTTCCACTAGATGTCTGAGCCTACTCGGGACTCCGAAAGTGCAATACCAAAGGGCGACCGTCTAGTAGAGCTTAATCGGGCATCACACTACCATTTCCAAGCTAGCAGACACCGACATTGCGCGGTTCCAAGGATTTCCTTAGTTTGCAGCACCATTATTATTCATAGCCGTTGTACGCCAACCACCGCTTCTGGCCCGTAGTCATCGATTAAAAAAACCTTGTGAACTTTAAGGTTGGCAGATTACAACATTTCGAGATGCAGTTACCCATACCCATGTACGACACTGGAACTCCGGTTCCTACAGCCTCCCACCCACCCGGCAAATTATAAGCGCAAAAGCGAAGATCTGTAAGCGTAAACGGTGGTGCTTGGAAATTCAACTCAGATCGCTTTGATATCCGTAAGTGGGGGTTAACTGCGAATCTTTCTGGGGGTGGTGGTGGTTAGGGTTGGTGAACGACTGAGCAAATGGAGGGGGAGTGGTACAACCTGCAGCTATGACTGCGGCAACAACCATCCAACCAGTATCCGCATTATTGGGGCGAAGATACCAATCATTGCAACCACTCAAGTCATTGTCGGGTAGAGTAGGAGTGGAATCTTCTCTAGCCTCGCAATGCTATCGTTTCCTTAATATATAGCCTGTATATTCTCTTAAATTGAAGACCGGCCGCGTCTTCAATATGTCGGCCGAAATGGCTTGTTCACATTGTGCCTCAACTAAACCTACAACTCAACCCGAATAAATATCATTGGCCCCCGGAAAGATTAGGAGATTCATTCGGAGGAGCTTAATCGCGACTCCTAGGTACTTGGATAAGGAAGACGAAATCGGGAGTACTCTGAAATGATTTTCAAATCTTCCTCAAAAACACCTCCCCTCTGATTTCCCCTCTGATTTAGAAGTCCCTACACTCCCAATTTCATCTTCCACATCCGAGTATCTATCCGTGATGCTATATCTACGTATCTTGAATATGTTACACAAACGTTAATCCAATAGGACTCGGCGCTCTGGGTACCGACCGCACACAACCCCGAGTTGTAAGCAGCTCAATGGGTATCTACTGTCAGGTCGCTCGCCCACTCTAAGTTCGACCCCTGTCCCGGAATGTTGTACACAACGAGATCGGAGTCCAGTCTCGCCGAATTCCCGTTCGCCGGGTACTCCCATAGCATTGCACCGAGACCACTGACATATTATTAACATGAAGAGGAGAGGCCAAACGTATCGTGGAAATAGCGTACATCATATTCATTCATCAAAGCCTCCACAAAACCCCCAAAACACCCAAACTTTTCCCATTCCAAACTATTCGTAGGCTTAAAAAAACCCATAAGCTTTTCCCATTCCTATTCCCGCACAATTCGCCGTAAAAACTCCCACGGTATCAGACACAAAATCCATAACCAACCAACCATAAACCCACAAAACTTCCCCCCACAATCTACCAAAGATACTCCCCCTCATACGCTCCCCACCCCTCAATTTCATTCCTCTCCGCGACCGCCTCGGGCGATCTTACAAGAACAGGCGTACTGTCTCTCCACGCCGCGGGAGCATCCTCATCCTCATAAAGACATCTACATCCGCACCCAGTGGGACACATCGTCATCGTATCCTCCAAAAACCACTCCCTATGACACTTCGCATGCGCAACGTGCCCACATTTTGCACACATGCCGTAGAGGCCCTTAACGATTACTTCGCAGACGACGCAGGTCATGGTGCCCTGCCGACGTTTACAGGCTTTACACTCACCACGAGCGCCGGAGGTGACATCAAGGACGCCTGCACACTTAGAGCAGAAGCCTGCGATCTCAAGGCCGTCGCCGCGTTTGGGGTTGACAGGGAGGAGGATGGGGGATGCGGGTTGTGGGTCGGGGGTGGAGAATTTCAGGATTTCTAGACGCGCAATGGGGAGGTTCCAGGTGAACAGGAGGTTGGCGTAGTTCTCGCGATACGCTTTATAGATGTATTTTCTGCTCGGGGAGAGTAAGGGGAGCGATTCGCGGCCGTCGAGGAGGGTCGTGTTGTACATATTGATGCTTATATGGTCGATGGGATCGCCCATGCTGGTTTCCTCCGTCGCTGTGTCGGATGCTGCTTTTGAAGAAAACGTTGTTATCGCGCCGAAAGTGACACTCGACGTTGTGAATGGTACTAGAATGCTCTCGGCGGGACTCGGCCGCTGCAACCGGTTCTTAGTCAGAGGCGGCGGGGAGCTATTAGTCATGCCGAACGTGCGAGTGACGTTAGCACTCGTCGAGCGGCGGAATGGGTGGTGATGCTGTTCTGGGGACGGGGAAAGCGAGATTCCGTTATTGTTCCATTCTTCGGGTCCGAGTCGGAGGTTGGTGGTTGGGGGGGTGGTGCCCGTGGAGTATGGCATCAGTGGATCGCTTCCACCAACAAAGTGGGGGGCGCCAGCTGAGGAACCGTAAGAGCCAGTAGCGCCGATCGGGGTGATGGCGGCAGAGTGGTGCGATGGGGAGATAGAATAGTAAGAATTTTGAGACTGTACTACCATTTCAATACTAGGGTAGTATTCGCGCGAAAATGACGTTTGTTTCTTGAACGGAGGGATATCCTATGATCCATTAGCAATATACCGCAGAATCCCGAAAAAATATACTTACAATGCAATTCGGCAGATCAGTCTTGCCACTTTTATCTTCCGTCTCGGAGAGCACACAACTCAGCATGGCCAGCATCTGAATATCCGCCTTCTTCTCAAAATACTCAAAAAGCTGCTCAATCAACCACCCACTGCCCATGGGATGCGCACCCCACTTCACCCTTCCCCAGAACTCGGAATCGGTTAGAGCCAGGTCCTTATCGTCGTCGAAATCCATACCCAGACCACTATCCCTTCTACTGCTCTCCAGATTTGCTCGTTTAGCCATGACCAGTATCGCGTCGCCCCAGCCGCCAAGACGATCCCTTGCACCACTGTAAATCTCCAAGGGCACATCGTCGCACAAGACCATCTCAACAAGTCTCCAAACGTCCGCAAGGTCTCTGAATCCGTACTTCTCGGCAACGGCCGCGTTGTGTTTACACACATCAGCGCCTTCACCGATACGGTACTCCTTTGCCAGCTGCAACTTTGCGGGGAGGATATGTGCCAAATCGTGGATCGAGACGATACTCTTGCGCTTTGCGGTTATTGTAGCGGTAGTTCTGACGCCAGTACCGGTACTACGCTGCGTACTCCTGTCCGTGCTACCGGCTCGTCGCAATCCTCGGGCCAGCGATGAATTGCCTTGCAGTCTCCATCCAAAGCTTGGTCTAAGTGGTCCAACATGGTGTAGGTCGGTGTCTCCGTCACTGCTGTCGTTACTGGAGTAGGAGCTATCCGAACTATTGGGTTCAGCATCGGTATCCTCCTTGCTCGGATTGGTCATATAGAGCCGGCCAAATCCTTCCCAGAGTCTTCCACCGCCTGGAACACGCATACTACTCCTCTCCCCTTCACGTGCAGCTAGCGAAGAAAGAAAGCTTTTTCCCATTCTGTCCTCTTTTGGCGGGAAGAAGCAAACCAACTGTCCGTTTGGAGCCCACACAGCAGCGCAACTTTTCGGAAGCGGGACACTAGCCTGCTTCGTGCTGTTAATCAGACTGTTTAGCCCCTCTTCCTCATCGCCGATGACTTTGGTGTTAACAATTTCCTCGTCGTCCGAAGAAGAGTCTGGATCCTCGTCTGACAGGGCGTTGTCATGTTGTTCACCAAGTAGATAACAGAGACACGCTTCGAGACAGACGCGCCTCCTGCTTACGAGTGCTGATGCGATCTTTTTCAGTTCGAGATCGATCTTTTCAATGTTTTCGTCGGATATGTTATTCGTCTTCTCCAGCTTGAACTCAGGAATGCTGTGGCCATCGGTAGGATAATCTGGAGGGAACGACACATCTGCACGGACAAATATTCTTTTCTCGTCGGAACCCCAAGGCCCAGTGAGAGAGAGAGTACACGTCCGGGCCGCAATATTAACCTTTTCAAAAGTGATATAATTAAACTTGGATCCGACGTATGAAACTTCGTCTCCAAGATTCTCCGGCGCATCCCAACTCAGCCCAAAATCACCACGAGCACTCGAACGACTGGTATCCATACCACCTTCCGACACCTTTCGGCCGATTTTGACTCCTTTCATCCAAGTAATCGGGTTAACTTCGATCGGCTTCCTACGACCAACACGCATAAACCCGCCTTCTCGAGCACCAGACAGAGCTCTCTCGAACCGTCGATCATCTTCATTCTTGGTTCCGTTGGCTTGATTCATTTGTCCTATGCCATACGCAAGTCCACCCTTCTGGCCGGCAAAGAGTCCATCCTTTCGGATTCTAGCCCCATCCACGGTCAACGTCAACTTTGGCGGTGGCTGCTTCGACACTTCCTTTCCCTTTAGCTCCTTTCCACCCAACTTAGGTAGCTCGGCCTCGTTCCGGTAAGTCATGTACTTAGCGCCTTTCCTAGTGACTCTAAATCGCATCTTCTTTGACGGGTCGTGTCCAATCTTTGCCATAGTATCATTGTCGACATCCCAAAGGCGAATGTCCTTGTCTAGGCCCCAAGAAATGAGTTGGAACTCTCGGTCATCACCACAGTCACCTCTTTGGCCACCTCTCCACCGCCACAGGAACTCCTTGACATTATCTGTATGTCCCTCAAATTTAGTAACTGGTACATCCGGAGTCGCACTCTTAGTACGGCGGTCCCAGAGATAAAGCGAAGTATCTCCTCTCTGCGGCATCGTGAGGACACCCCATCCGAACGGCGTGTGCCTGGCTCTCCAAACCGGAAACGAGGTGTGTATAATCCGTTCGGGGGTATCGTTAGGTGCAAACTCGTAGTCCCAAAACCTCACACTCTTGTCTAGCGCACAAGTAATAATCCCGGTCGGCCTCGTCCTGTTCCAATCCAGCCCATAGATCTTGGTAGAGTGAGCGTTAATCTTCCGAACTTCTCTTGCACCCATGCGAGTATCCCAGATATACAGATACCGGTCGTGAGCGCTGGCCAGGATATGCGGGTTCTGTCTGTTGTACTTGACCTGCGTGGCACCAGCAAACCAGTCTGCAAAGCTGACCGCTGGACGACGAGGGGCCCGGAGATCCCAGCAGTGCACCATCGAATCGACCGAACAAGTAGCGAGGGTGTTGGGGTCGTGCGCCGAGAAGTTGATATCCGTGATAGCCCTGGTATGTGACTGTAGAACGTGCTCGATGGCTTTATGCGAGCGCATCGCCAAGTTCCAAACAATTGCCTTCTGATTCGAGGTGGACACGACCCAGTGGGCGTGCGAGGCGTGAGGAGACCACTGAACATCGGCAACCGACCATGCCGTAAGATGTTGAAGGAAACGGGGAGGATCATAGGGATTGTCTAGATCAACGATATGGAGTCCCTGCTTGGAAGCCAACACGACGTCTCGACTACTCGGGGATATCGACATAGCTCCCACTGGTGCATCGACTTTAATCGACATATCCAGCTTAAATGTAGGCGAATCGAAAGCAGACTCGATTGCGCCGCCCTTAGAGGGCGACGGCTTTGGCGGATTCATTTTGCGCTGGAAGACGCGGTTGTGGTTGTAAGTTTTTGCGCAATTCTCCCGAGATCTGGCAACTGATAGGTACTGTCAGCACGCAATTCTAAAGTTGTTCGTTAACCTTCAAAGTGCTGTTATGCATACTTAGAAAACCCCTGTCTCGTTCCTATGATCCCCGTCCGAAGATTCCCGTCGAACCACCGATGGGTGGGGGGGAGTGAGTGATTAGTTGCTGATGGTGGGTGCGAAAAAAATATGCTCGAGGGCTTTGTACACAGGGGGATCCCCCCAGAAATGTGTACGAAGAAGTTTGGAAAAAAATTTCCTTCCAAAAAAAAAATATTTACCAATGATGAATGGTCTTCCTTATGCGCCTAGACGCTGCCCTTCACGAAATAGCCAGCTTCTCCCCCCCCTTTCCTTCCGTGTGGAGACTCGACAGCAACTGCAGGATCCTCCGCGCAGTAAACGCGCTCCCTTTCTGCGTGCACAGGCTGGGTTGGTATGTGTTGTGTTGGTGGTCGTGGAGGTCGTTGTACTCTGGGTGCGAATCGAAGCAGACCATTCAGGCCGACGGGGGGTGTGGGGTTGGTGTTACTGCCAGCAAAGAAAATGTTCTTTTGGCAATGGGAACGGGAAACAATGGATGGCGACGCGGTGATATCTGGATGTTGAGAACGACAAGAACTAGTGCCCAGCGGATAAGCACACTCGATCAATGGATAATGAGGGCGGAAGAAATTAGGGCGCACAAGATCGGCGATGGAGCTCAGGAGCGTTTCTCCGTATTAGCAGCTGATTGGGCACGAGGTCATGGCACGAACGAGGGAATATGCAGAAGCGGCCGTTGAGAACGGGGGTTGGAGAAGGGAATAAGTGGGGGAGAGGAGGAGAGGCTTTTCGGCATGTTGGGTGCCGTTGTTTTCGGGTCGGCTACCGAGCCGAGCAGCACATCCCAGAGCTGGCCAGCAGCAGACGACTGACTCTACCCCGCAGTCGTCACTTCGACTTTCATCCAGCCTTGCCGTGTGTTGTCTTATCTCGCCCGGATATTCTTTTTTGCCCACCTTCTCTGCAGCTCTGTTCCTCTTTCGCCCCTGCACCTCTCCCACCATCGTCATCCCACTACTTCACATCCACTATCCCCACGCTTTTTTGCTCCGTCATCCATCACGAAACCCCGCCACACCCCCCCCCCCCCCCCCCTGCCTTGACACGCGTCGCTTCCCCCGCCGCCATCACGAAACCATGGCCTCCGGTCTTCCCAAACGCATCATCAAAGAAACCGAGCGTCTCGTAGCCGAGCCGTACGTACCCTCCCACTCCTCCGTTACCCGCTAACCCCATCCAGGGTCCCAGGTATCAACGCAGTTCCTCACGACGACAACCTCCGATACTTCGATGTCTCCGTACGTGTCTCCCCTCCCTTCCAGGTTTCCTCCCTCTAACACCGCCAGATCCACGGTCCAGCCCAGTCCCCCTACGAAGGTGGAATATTCCGTCTCGAGCTCTTCCTGCCGGAAGACTATCCCATGACACCACCCAAGATCCGGTTCCTGACCAAGATCTACCACCCCAACATCGACCGACTGGGCCGTATCTGTCTCGACGTGCTCAAGGGGAACTGGTCGCCGGCGTTGCAGATCCGCACAATCCTCCTCAGTATCCAGGCGCTTCTCGGTGCGCCGAATCCCGATGATCCGCTTGCGAATGATGTTGCTCAGCGGTGGAAGGAGGATGAGAAGGCGGCTATCAACACTGGTATGTATACTTCCCATGATATAGTAGGGGATGGGGGCTAATGGGGGGATAGCGAGAGAGTGGACTAGGACTCATGCGATGACTTAAGCCGGAGTGAAGGGATGGGGGGTTTGTTACGTGTGTCATATCAGCTGCCCCCGCAGTTTTCTTGGTCTGGTTATAAGCAGGTGTTAGCCCTTTTTTTGTATCTGTAAGAAGCTAGAGTTTATAGCTCGAGGATGCCCGACGGCTGAGGGGAAATGCAATATAATGAGTCTGTAGTGCACATCAGTACCTTCGTGACTACGAAGGTGTAATTGGGGAGTGGACTAGGAGCTGTATATCAGCAATCTTTTATTGTCCCAAAAACTCGTATCTCACCCTCCACTGTTTGACTGTAGGTATTGGGTATTTTAGCAAGCCCAACACCGCGGGTATCATAAGCAGTCAAAGAAGCCTCAAACCAAGAGCCATTCGTTTTCAACAACCTAAAGGAACCCTGCACCCAGATGATATTTTCCCATCCCATCCCCCCTAAAGCAAAAACTTTGTACCTCTCCATCAACAAATACTACTAAAAACCCCCTTCTTCTCCTTCTCCTTCCCCTTCTTAGCCATCTCCTTCTCCCACTTCTCCAACCAATCCTTCCCCTTCTCAAACCACCCATTCCGTCCCATACTCTGCGCAGCCTTCTCAATCCTCGGGGCCTGCGGCCTCGCAAAACACTCCAGATCCTGCGCATCGCTGTTAATCAGGGTTTCCGTCGTCGACAAGATATCCGCGATCAACATATCCAACAAGTCAGCGCTCATGCTCTCGCGCACCACGACGCGGAGAATCTCGATATCTTGGCCGCTAGGAGGGAGGGCGTAGTCTTCCTAGTTAGCACAAGCTCGGAAGGAAGGCTCGGAGAGGGGGGGGGATACTTGGGATGATATAGCCCTTAACCCTAAGAAGCGTGCTAACACTTTGCTGCTTAACACGCGGAAACTCCTTCCTGAACGTATCACTGAACCTAAACGCGACGACAGGAAGTCCAGGATTATACAGCGTCGCCGCATCATGCTCACCACCGACCGTTTTCTCCTTCAACTTCTCCCACGTGCCACACTTATGGTGGATTCCAGACTCGCAAGTGTACCATCCGCTGCCTTCGAGGGCTTTCGATAGCAGCCGGGCGTTGCGGAGCGCGTTCTGCATGATGTTCGTGTAACCATCCCTGCCGAGGGAAAGGAAGTTGAAGTACTGCGCTATCACCTGTGCAGAGGGGCGCGAGAAGTTTAGGGTGAAGGTTTCTTCCGTGCCCCCGAGGTAGTGGAGTTCAAAGATTAGTTCTTTTGGAAGCCATTTCTCGGAGCGCCAGATCTGCCAACCGAGACCGGGGTAGACGAGACCGAATTTGTGGCCGGAGGTGGAGATAGAGTGGACGCGGGAGAGACGGAAGTCCCAGAGGCCGTCGGTGACGTTGGTGAAGGGTGCTGGAGGTGTTAGAGGGATGTGGAGAGGGGAAGGGGAGGAGGGATGTACCGATCATGGCGCCGGATGCGCCGTCGACGTGGATTGGAATGCTGTGCCCAGTTTCTTCCTCGTATTTGTCGAGGATTTCGGATATGGTTTGAACGGGCTCGTAGTGGCCGGTGTAGGTGCTCCCCATGATCACAAAGACGCCGATGGTGTTTTCGTCGATGTTTTCGCGGACCTTGGTGGGGTCCAGACACCAGTTTGATTCCTTGCTCACAGGGAGAATGCGTGCTTCAACTTCGAAGTAGCGGGCGAATCTACCAGGCGTCAATATATATATGTATATAAGAGGTTGAGGGTTTTACTTCTCAAGTGCAACTTGACAATTGCTCCCCATGATTATATTAGGATTCTCTGTACTCTTCTTCTGCTCCCGTCGGTTATTCTGCCAGATACGCTTCATCGCCAAACCACCAAGATGGATAGCTTCGCTGCTTCCCGTTGTCGCTGTCCCGATCGCCGTCTCACCCTTCGGGACATTCCACAGATTCCCCAGCATCGATATACATCGTGCATGTATCGCCTGGACAACCGGGTACTCATCCGCATCCGCCAGGTTCTTTCCAATGTTCTCGGCCATCAACTTATCCGCATACGGGTCCATAAACGTATTAACCTGTCCCCCGTTGTCAACACTGTCCCTTCAAATCACATCAACTTTTGACTCACGAAGGAGGCAAGGTTGAGGTTCGGCCTCCCATCTAGGTCCAGCTCGTCCTTGATGAGCTGATAGATCGAGTGACTGCTCGTACCAGTTTCGGGCAACTTAAATTTCGGGATTTCCATGGCCGCCTGGTAGCGACCGCTATAAACCCGGTGGCTCGCGGTATTATCATGGCCGGCTAGCGGTCTATGCTTTGGCGGGTCCTCGCGCAGAGACGCGATCAGTTCATCTGGATCGATCTGTGTTGCGATCGAATCAGCAGCGGACATCTCGGGATGGGAGCTGTGCATCATACGTGTTTTGAGAGTGACATTTTTGGGCAACAGCAGTAGAAGTACGAGGTAGCAAGTAGCGACCAATTCGTATTTCACAAGATATCGACGGATTCGATAGCAACAGATTGTAAACAAGAGGTATGGAATTGTTTTTAACGGCCGCCGACAGACGAGTGTCCTCAAGCTTAAGTATGTGACGTCCATTGAGTAGGGTTATCGAGGGGAGGGTGGATGAGTGATGGAGAGATGACGTGCAACATGCAGGGAACCTGTTTAATCACCAAAGAAGGAATATTTTGCATTCCACAGCTGTTCACCGGCTGGAGCGAAGAAGAAACAAAAACAAGCGGGATACAAATCGTTATGCAGTTGATGCCCGTTTTGGGGGATGAAGGTGGTCTGACATGGAGAGATGCTGCACACGATCGGAGTCAAGGCCATCCGAACCCTCAGTCGTGTTGCCGACAGTGGATCCCCCGCAAAGCTTGATTCTTACCCAAAATATAGCCACGTTGGGATGCACATAGGGCATAGGGCTGACACAGGACCTGTCCGTCCGGCGCTGTCGAAAAATCTGCAGCAAGACAGGCGGGTTCCTGCCGTTTTCTTAATTAGCACACCCCCGAGCGACTTCAAAGCGTTCCTCCACAGCCGTGATACAGGCGTGGCTGCAAAACATGGCTTTATGTCTATCTACTTAAGCGGTATGGCAATCCGGAATCTCCCAAAAGCATCCCAACAAGTGGGGTGAATTCATTAGTCGGCAGTTAAACCTCAGGATCAACCTTACAATATAGGCACTTTAGTATCTATTGTAGAGTACACTACCTATTCTACAGCATTTATGCATCACAGCTCGCGACTCGCGCTCTTATTGCAACATCTTGAAATGCCGCAGCGTACACATTATGCACCAGAGCCTCAACCGATATTCTCTCACCAAGACAGCGTCGATCAATGCAGGTCATCTCCCCATTGTTCCCACTGTCGCCAAAAGTCTCTTCGCACCCTTATGTGAATCTGGTTATTCACTGGTTCAACTTCTTCTTCCCTCATCCACCGGTACCAACTAACTAACCCAGCTGAACGTCAACCACCAATTATGCCCCCCCGGCAACACGGAACAAGCGGAACCTACGTAACCCGTCGCTCCCGAAAGGAACCCCTCTTCGTCATTCTTGTCATATGCGTCGTCACCATCTTCTCGATCTTTGTGCTTGCAGCTGTCAAGGTTACTCGGGAAATCCGGGCCGAGATTAACGTGTTTTGGTATTACCACCAAGCAGCGTGCGCGTTTACGCGCAAGCACTAAACACCTGGCTAATCGGTGGTCGGCGATAGGGCAATCATCTACACGGCTGCGCTCGCGATCCTTTCCCTGCTATACCTCACCGTCCTTGTTGCCTACTACACACAGCTGCCCGATAACGGGTGTGTGTGCATCCACTTCTGTCTCGGGGTAGCGTGGGCCATCGCCTTAGTTGCAGAATCGCTAGATCCGAACAATACCTGGCCTAGCAAGCTCCGAAAAGTAAAGCAGAGCGGGAGGCATGGCGAAAGTAACCTCAACTTTAAAGCGCGAATTACGTTGACCGGGATTACGGCGTTTTTGTTGCTGGCAATGGCGCTGTGTGGGGGGTTGAGGGTATTAGGAATTAATTGCCATGATTGGAGGGAACAGGATAGGTGGACGGGGCCTTCGGTTGAGCTGGCGGCCAGGAGATCGCGCGTGGCCTATACGGAGCAACCTACACCACCATCGCCAAGAAGTCCCATTATGGCGGTTCTGACGAAAGTAGGGATCATAAAGGATCGGACTACGATAAGTGAGAGAGCAGTTAGCAGTTGATCGATATACATGGTCAATAATTTATGATGCGGTGTTATTCACCAGCGTTCCAAATTATGTAGACGTTTCCAATGGTTGTTGGGGTTTTTTTTTGGATACCTGGGAGTATTTCAAAGAGTTTGGTTTCTTCTTGGGCGTTGAAGGGGGTTATAATTTTTGGTGTATGAATGGGATATGAATGATGCGTAATGTTGGTCTATCTAGTTTTCAAAATCAAAATACTTGACGATCTCTGGAAGTACTAAAGTACTTACATTGTAAAGCAGAAGCGAGTAGGTCTCATACAGTACAACTCAATAAGCACATCTTTTATTTGCACTAATTGCTAACTTAAGTTTCACCCACAGCTCGAAGTCAGCCCAACTTTGGCATTTGAGTCCATGACGCAACCAATTCTGCACGGAGTTCCTGAGGGCTTAGCTTCATTTTATACCCATCCAACATTTCATCCATTCTCCAGAACCTCCGGCAGTAATGTCCGCCTCCAGACCACGAGTTCTGATTCTCCTCTTACGCCGGGACCTCCGCCTCCACGACAATCCACTCTTCCACGCCCTTTCCCAACCCGCCCACAAAACCTCTCACCTCTCACACCTTCTCCCCATCTACATCTTCAACCCGGCGCACATCGAAGTCTCAGGCTTCCTCTCCTCTCCCGAGCAAAAATCCCCATACTCAGAATGCCGCAGCCGGATAGGAGGGTTCTGGAAATGTGGGCCACATAGAGCTAAATTCATTGCGGAGAGTGTATGGGATCTGAAGCAGAGTCTCAAGAAACTCGGGAGCGACCTGGTATTGAGGGTGGGGCCACCAGATGAGGTTATTAGCAATATCATCAGGGGGCTGCAGGAAGAAGGGCGTGCGGATGTGGTGGGCGTGTGGATGGCTCAAGCCGTAGGTTCCGAGGAGAAGAAAGAAGAGAGAGGGGTTCAGAAAGCAGCAGAGAAGGGAGGAGCAGCATTTAAGTCGTTTGAGGACGGGAGCTATCTCTACGGCCTGTGCGTGTATCCATCCAGGACATGACAGCCGCTGATTGGGAACAGAAGCGACCTCTCCATGCCGCCGAAGGAGGTCCCAGACGTCTTCACCTCCTTCCGAAAAACCGTCGAGCCCCTCCGCAAAACTATTCCAGCACCACTTGCACCTCCAAAGTCTCTCCACCCCATGCCTGCCACAGCAGTGCCGCAGCTAGAGCCATTCACAATCCCCATCACGCTCGAAGGCTTGATAAAGGCTCTCAAAGCACCTCTATCAGACCTAGGTCTCCCCGGCATACCTCTTACCTATCCCTTAGGTGCAAAAACCGCCCACCCCTTCACCGGCGGCGAGACCTCCGCAAAGAACCGAGTCCACGACCTCATTTCCACCGGTGCAATGACCAGCTACAAAGACACACGCAACGGTCTCCTCGGTGAAGACTTCTCGTGCAAATTCGCTGCCTACTTCGCGCAGGGCTGTCTCTCCGCCCGCCTCGTCCACCAAGCCATGCACGCATTCGAGGACGGCAGCTCCTGGACCAACGTCCTCGAGCTCAACCCTACGGCTATTGCTCATCCCTCCGGCTTCGGGAAAGGCGAAAACAAGGGCACCGCCGCCGTCCGTTTCGAGTTACTCTGGCGCGACTACTTCCGTCTCTGCGCGCTCAAGTTCGGCCCTCAGGTCTTTGCAGTCTCCGGATACCGGCGGGATACAAACTACAAATGGAAGTCCCTCGCCGAAGCACAAGACGCATTTTCGAGGTTCCAGCGCGGGAGTACGGGGATGGGATTAGTCGATGCGTCGATGCGGGAGCTCTACCTCACCGGATGGACGTCCAATCGTGCGCGACAGAATGTTGCTAACTACCTTGCAAAACGCCTCGGTATCGACTGGAGACTCGGGGCGGAATGGTATGAATCGTTGCTGGTGGATTACGACATGGTTCCCCCCCCCTCTCCTGCCACATCAAAGCTGACGGATGGGAGTAGGCGAGTAATTGGGGGAATTGGCAGTACAATGCGGGCGTGGGGAATGATCCGAGAGGTGAGGGAAGGGTATTTAATCAGGTGAAGCAAGGGAGGGATTATGATAAGAAGGGCGAGTATGTAAGGACTTGGTGCGAGGAATTGAGAGGCGTGGAAGGGGAGGTTTGGCAGACGGCAATGCTGAAGGGGGAGGATAGGGAGAGGGTATGTGCGTTCTCCGAGGATGCGAGGGTTGCGGTGGAGAAGCCGTTGGCTGTTATTCATAAGCAAGCTCAAATGATACATTTATGATTCGTACCAGAGAATCCGATGACTGGTGATGTTCGTTGTTCATCTCTCGGTACAGTATTCCTGGCAAAACATTTGGCGACGACCCCTGGATAGACTTTGAATTTGGACCGTGCGGATACAGACTGAATTACTCGTGAATTTTAAACCTAACAAATATGTAAGTATTATATCGCCAATTCAGGGTATCAAAGAGCCTTCTATGTGATGTGACTTCTCCATACCATCACTTTACAATCGCCCTTCGGTCTATTAGTGATAATACCGGCTTTGAGACCTCGTCCTCATTTGTCGCAAGTCTCGGCGCAACAGCTCTATGATATGGTGTAATATACAATTTCGGTTTACAGTGGATGGTACACGAGGCCTAGGTATTATATACAGACTGCCCTCACGTCTACATCTGAGCCAAGAAGTTGCCTTCCTTGATCTTTGCGCGTCCCTTCTTCCTCATTGCTTTCTTCACCTCTTGCCTTGCCATCGCTGCTTCCTCGGCCGTAACCTGCAGCTCTCCCTCACTCCCAATCACCACCGTCGTCGGTCTAACCTTGACCTTTGTGCCACCGGTGGACTTATCGACGCCCAGGTTCTTCCCCACGCCTCCAATTGCCGCAACGACCTTTGCGAACGGCGCGCGAGTGACAGGGCCGTAATTGGCATCGGTGACAGTTGTAAACGGCAAATCGACCGTCTGTTCGCTTATAGGGACTATTTTCTCAGGATTAAGGGCATCTAGGGCAGCGCGTTTGGCGGCTTGCTTTTTGGCGAGGGATCGCGCCTTCTTAGATTTAGCTAGGAAATGTTAGTCACTTCAATGCGGGAGGTGCAAGCAAAGCAGTACAGTATAGATCTCCGACGTCTTCGGCCGCATCGCCCGCCGCTTTTTTGCCGCTGTCGAGAACGCGCCATAGCCATGAGGGGTACTCGTGGTCTTCTAGTGCAATTGGGTCCGATTTGTTCTTGAAGTAGTTGATGCCGTTGAGCTTTGTGCCAGCAGGGACGGAGCTCCGGGGTTCGTTGGTGGGCTTGACCGGACTGGGAGTAAGCGGGGTAGTGACGGGGGCCTCGGAGTCGGCTGAAGAGAAGAATCTGCTAGCAAAGAGAATGTTGCGGTGAGTGGGGATGCGGCTAATGCAGCGGGTGCACAGCATCGCGGTGGACATAGTGGTGGTTGTTTCCAGACGGCGGTGGTGGTGATGTTCGACGTTGGAGGTGCGGCTCTGTGAAAATTAACTAGTGCTTGGGTATCTCTCGCAACCGCGTAACCTTCAGCACATACGCCAGACCACAATAGGCCTAGAGGCAGGAAAGGGATGGGAGGGCACGGAAGAGGGAGAGGAAGTGGAGGAAGTGGCGGCAGGGGAGGTGGAGAGGGAGGAAAGCATAAGAGGGCTGGGACAGAGGGGATTTGAGGAGTGACGGAATATGCAGCTCGTGGAGTATCCCCTGGATCGTAACTTTGGCATTCCCGGCCCGTTTGGGCATGGCAACCGACTCCCCACCTGCAAATGTTTAGCGACACAACCACAACTCTGTGGGGGTGCCCTGGGAGCATTATAAACTTACTTTCTTATGTCTTGAGAGTATTTTGGCAAAAATTAAGGACTGTACAGGAATGGGGTGCCGATAAAAAGGGTAGTTTTGTTGGGAGGGTTGTCTCAAGATTAGCTCTCCAAAAACTCGAAAATGTTACCATGCAGCCCAGATGGACAACTCTGCCCATAGCACCCCAAAATATCCTTCAAGCTTGGTGCTAAGGACATGTCCTGAAGTCCAAATATCCTTACACACAAGGAATTTCATTTGTAATGTGCCCAAGAGTTGAAGCTCAGAGAAGAGATATCAATATCCATTGTACAGCTCTCATAGTGAACAAGGCCAAAACCCACTTCATTGAACATTGAAGAGGGCATATCTGTACCCCTCAGCCAAAGCTAGAGCCACAGGCGATTTTCAGTCCACCTTGAGAAGGGAAAGTAGCTGGGATGCTGGCTTTGCCAGCAGGAAAGCCCAGTCAGAAATATCAAATCTCCACCCACATTTTGCTAAGCATGTTCAAAATGCAAGTAACTGTGGTGTCTCAATAATGAAAGGCATTGTTTTGTGGAATTCAATCACCTGTAAAGGAGAAATGTGGGTAGTGGTACATAGACATGGGGTGGAGTTGCCAGTTCAGAGAGCAAATTTTGGAGGGGCAGTAAGACTTACAAAGTCACATCACATATAGTTTACAATTCACTTTGATAGAAAGTTTTATTTGCTACTAAAGAAGACTTGATAAAAAGGAGGGCCTCTGATGACCATTTTTGGATGTGTGGCGAGGTGGTTGCGCGGGCGGCCCATATGGGCCGGGAACCGGTTACGATCCAGGGGATAGCTTTACAACGTTTGAGTGTTAAGTCGAGCTACCCGCTCAGGATATCTACAACTACAAAGGACAAAAAGAAACTCTAGATTTTTGCCTAGTAGTAGGCGTAATTTTGTAACAGTACACAAACGAGACTCAGCATTGAGACTAGCAAGACGTCTCCAGTCCCACCATCAGTTTCGAGTCAGTGAGTAATCCCCTGACCCATTAATCAAGCAACCAGTTGATGAAAAGTTTCACCCCTCCACCGTTCACCATCCTCAGTGTAGCTGGCTACTAGATTTGCAAAGTTATGGCTGAGACCATTGAATCAACAAGAAGCGATCTCTTAGCTTATCTGGTGCCGGAAACACCAAGTAACTGAGTTACAGGCTCAAAACTTACAGCGCTCAATTGGTACTGTAAACACCCATTGGTAAGGTCGCAGGCTCGAAGCCTATGGGGGCTAATCTCTTATTTTTGCTTAACCAACTTCGGAGCCAGAGACGTCCCCCTCCAGCGACGTTCGGCTAAACTGGCTCGCTACTGCAGTTGAGATTGGGCATGTCAATCTTAAAATCTGAGATCTTGCCCCGTCCCTCCTTACTTTGTTCCCATAAAAGCTTGTGCAAAATAGTGAAGCATTCTAGCTTCTTCTTCAAGGTGTGGGAATGTTGACCTAAAGTATTATTCTGCACGTTTGTTGGGATCCTTGTAGTTATTTTTGTCCTCTTTGAGATAACGACCATCGAAACCAGTGCAGCGTGTGGAGCCAGTTCTTTCACGATCGCGGGGTCGATTATGTCCCAGCCATCCCGCATGGTGATATTCCAAATCGTCACTATTTGCTACCGCTTTATATGCCCGCATGAGACATATCAGTTTGTTGGTAGCTAGAGCTAAGCCCCCAATGCGAACAAAAGAACGTTTCACCATGGAAATTCCCCCGATATCCAGCCTATTTTAGCCTGCAACAACCGACACATCAGCTAGCTTTGTGCAACAATTATATCAGGTACTTACTCGATTGCGTCAACAGCGAATCGACAGCCGTATATCCACCATCTGTGCAGGAATTGGCCTTGAAGGCAAGCCGTTTGCCACTGGACGGACAGTTTAACGTTCTCCGCAGAAGAAGAGAAGAGAAAGAATCCCACCCTTGAGAAAATTAGATAGACTGCAAGGGGAGGGCTGTTGGGGAAGGCCGACATCGACGAGTAGAGGAATGCCTAGAAGAAACACCATACTCTACTGTGTATGGCGAAGGCATAGAACTAGCCGTCTGACACATAATTCGAGTCCTGTAAAAAATCAGCAAAAAGTAATAATCGCAAGTCTCGAGCCTAGATCTTGATATTTATACTATTTAAGTATTTCAAGTTTCGAACTTGCATGCTGATGCTTCTAACACCACCCTCGGGGCTGAGATATTCCTTGTTGTTATTTAATGATTTTAGTTGTAATTATGTAAAGTTAATAGAGCAAAAAGTCTAGGCTCATCGTATTCTCCTCGCTCGCTTGGGCTCGTGGAGTTCTGGGTGAAGGTTTAGGCTGCTTTGGAACATTGGCGGGTCCGCAGGGTTGATTAGGAGTAGGGTGAATGGAGTTAGAAACTAAGGATTGTTGGTCTGCCATGGTTGGCTGAGTTTGGTGAGATCGATGTGGGAGTGGAAAAGAGATAGATGTGGGATTTACCAGAAGATTCTAATATTAAACTATGTTCTTAATACTAGCTGAACTATAAACTATAATATGGGCCACTTTACCTAGCCGTGTAGCGGGAGTTGCGGGCTGGCTTAGGGCTTAGGGCTTTAACCCTCATTTCATTGAAACTTTCGCGCTTTTGACGGACATGTGAACTACAAAGACCCTTTCGGAAATTGCATTTTCTAGCATTTTTTAAGAATGGGTAGAACCATCGGAGCGAAAGATAAAGAATTTACATCCTACGAGAGGTTCTCCATTACTCGTTAATGTTATTCGGGGCACCATAAGGGTAATCGAATTTCAGCTCCTCCTCGTCCACGCCTGCACGCATTACGCCATCTGTCCCCACGGTCCAGCCAAATCCATATGTCTTCCTAGAATCTTTCAGCCTCCGATCCCTCTCCCTGGAGCCCAGCCGCCCCCGTGCCATCTCATCAAAATCACTCAGCATTCTGGTAGCATGCAAGTATGTTGCAATCGCTGGGATAGAGTACGGCAACCGCGGTAGGGTCTCACCCCGCCGACCGTATGCTATGCCACCCAGTGTTATAGCCAAGAAGATAAGAATCGTGGCACTTCCAAGGGTGGAGACGTTCCACAGCTTGAATGTGAACCCGCCCGCGAATGGCACCACGGCCAGCAAGATGACGAGGAGTTCCACCAATAACCCGATTAGGCTGATAGAGAAGATATAGAAGTTGCCTCTGATGAGAGCGTAGACCGCAGACACGATCGGGATATCGCGCACATAGTCAACACATATCGATTTCTCCGGAACTTGGTGGCGTTTCTTCAGTAGACGGAAGGGTTCAAGATATCTGATTCCTGCGCATTTATGAGCAGGGGCAGACAAGGCGGGATTGATATCCTGGTGACAAACCTCTTTCGACTGGTTCCCAGAGCGATCGTATTATTATACCAAGTCCCATTATGAAGATTCTCACCCCCGCGCTCTCGCTGTCCATGAATTTCTCTAACCAAGTATGGCGCACAAATCGATAGACTAGCACCAATGTTGCCGTCCCAGCCAACAATGCCGCAAACCCAGCCAAAACGAACCCCCTCAACATCAGAGGCCTGACAACGCGTGGTTTGGTCAAGGCCATTGTCCCTTGTACATAGCCCTCACCCTCATTTAGCTCCTCTAATTCCGCAGCTAAAATTATCTTGGAGGGCATATCAGGATCTGGATGGACGTGCTCCACGAGACGAAATAGTGTATTCGAAACCCGCTGCCTCATCGCTTCCTCCGAACAACCTGCATCCACGCTGCCCAATGTCTCAAGCGCATCAGGCTCGGTCACCAGCATTGCGATTCCTGCAATACTGAACGGCTCACTTCCCAACATCATTTTCGACTGTCTGAGCCACTGTAGTAGAGCAACTAGCATTACACATACAACGATGAAGACTAAGAGACCCTCGAGCATGCGCACGAACACCGGACGGATTGAGACATACGCACGGCAGTCATACTTGTTGTCTCCGACACTGCAGTTTCCCACAGCTGCGACAAACACTGTGACAGAGGAGAGAAGTTGCACTAGTATCAGAAGAGAGTAGATGAGGGAGGACAAAGCCGGGATCCACTGTGTCCTAATTGCCGCAAGTAGCGGTGCGATATAGATATTGGTGAAAACGAGATTGAATGTCATCAGATCGGCACCCGACACGCCACCTACGTCTGATAAGCAATACCATGGCTCCATTCGTTTGATATCGATATCGATTGGCTTCCAGAGTAGTGTGAGAACCACGGCGATGGTGGTGAGGAGAAATTGGCCAAGGAATTCGGTAGGTATCTTATATATGAAGGGATTGTTGGATGCAGAGTCATGGCCTGAATTTGTGGGTCTGTCCGTTGGAGATTCTGGAGAAATTGAGGATGTGATTTTTGGCACCATGAGGTAGGTTCGGGTATTGAGAATCGTTGATGTCCCGGAGATGGATGTTTCCACGATGGTTGTACGTCGGAATGTATTGGAAGAGGCGGGAGGAGATTTTGAAGCCTCTGTTGATGCTATCTCTGCAAGAATTGTAGCGACAGATGTGACTCCACCGCTTTTCACCATGGTGATTCGGCGAAGCGATGTGGAGATAGAACCATACTGTGTATCGCCAGCTACAGGTGTGGCTACCGCCGTGTCGGCAATAATAGTAGCTAAAGTCGTGATATAACTACTGCCTAACTTATCCTTCATAGTTACCAACCCAACTGATGCTAAAACAGGATCTGTAATTGTAGGCGGAACTAGGACTGTATCTCGAACTTGGGTGGTACTTGGGACTTTAACAACCGCCGTACTAAGAGCAACGACCCGTGTCGTCTCAGCGATAGTTTCTGCGAGAGCTCCGGATCCAGCGCTCCGAGTTTGGGCTGGAATTACCATGGTGCTCAAACGTACGGTGGTGCTCAAGACCAAGGCGGTGCTCGGACGAAGAGTGGTAATAAGACGGTTCGGCAGAGTGACGGTTTGGCTCGGGTAGCTAGTGGTAGTCCGAGGCGTTGAAGGGGGCGTGGTCCGAGTTGCTGTGAGCGGAACCAGCTCGAAGCTGGTTTCTACGATGGTACTTGGTTTGTCCTTCGCTGGTGCTGTGGTCGGAGGCGCCTGAGATCTGAATTCAACCGTTGACACAAAGTCGAGACGAGCAGGACACACGCCAATAGTATTCAAATCAGTAACGGTAACGTTACCACTCATGGAAGTTACAGTCTCAGTCTTGTACAAGCAACGATGACAGATGACTTCATGACCGATCGCCACGGCTGTAGGTTTTCCACCGTCATCGTATCTAGTCTTCGAAACAATCATAGACTCGCAGCCATTGGAGTCGATGCCGGTGGTAAACTCAGAAGAAGTGCTATCCGGTAGCGTCGTATCCGGAGCTCTCTGTGCTGCCGGCGACCGCCTGAGTATGGGCTTGTACACAGGTACTCCTCCGTGAGGGCGAGCAGGCGGATTCTCGGAGCGTTTGACCTGTCTTCGATGCAGGCCTGAAGCAAAACCTCCCTGGTGCGTGAGCGCCTTCGAGTTTTGGAGGTATTCGAGGCCACCAATGTAGAGCAGACATAATACTGCAAAGCTGAGAAATGTTATTGTAGAGAGTGTGAACGGAACAAAGCCATGCCCACTCCCGGGGGTTACTTCACACCGTTAGCTTTGCACATGATGGCTCGGGGTTGTGGGAAGTATGCTTTTGTACTGGTGTCGTGGGGCCATCAAAGCAGCGTGAGAGACTGCTCGCCTGGCTGATCTCCGGACTGAAGGTACAGCAGTTTTATTGCCAAATTCGTTGCACGCGGGGCCGTTCTTTGCATCCTCACGCGATGCACTGAACGTCCACACATATGAGTTATATATGGTGGATGTCTAGTCCTCCCTTGGGTCTAGTTAACATGGCGAATGTATCATACAGGTAAGTTTAGATGAATAGATACACAACTGCCGCTAATTGGAAGGAGGAATCTCATGGTTGTGGTATTTAGGACGACCCAGATCATGCAGTTGAGCGTTGCCTGAGGCTGATCAGCCATTTTTCTTCCTTGGTTTAATGGTGGTCACAAAATTAACATGTTCGAATTCCATCTAATAGGTGCGGCTGAAGCCCGCCACCCCACGCCCTCAGCCGCATAAAGTTTCAGTCCCGGCGCCGCATATCGCAGCCGTTCATGTGGCAAATTCCTGAAATTGGATGGCTGGAAGAGGCTGAAATTCGCCTCAGGGGTGTGGTACAAGGTGGTACAGGTTGTTACTCTATTAGCTCCCCAAAATGCAGGCAAATTCATCACGATAAACTTGCAGAATTTAGTGTCCAACTGACCTTTAATAGCTCAGTGCAAACACTTAACTTGTGCATTATACGTGGCGTCGTAAAAGTGAGGGATCGCATGTTATGGTGATCGTCACTCACACTTTTGCGCTACTGTACTATACATAGAGCATCGAACAAACCTGTACCATTCCGAAGCTCATACTCTATTACACGATACAGAGAGGGTAAACCATAGGCATCAGTGTCGCCCTGTACCAGGAAGTGTGGGCTCCACTAATATCAATGACAAGATGTGTTGCACAGAAATAGATGAAAGATGGTGACAGCAGACATATGTTCTGTAGAGAATATAGCAGTTCGACGCCCATATCTATACGTCAGAATATTTCTGACCCATAGATATTGGATATGATGTTGTAAGAATGGGAGATTGCTGAAATACTAAGCCCTTCGCACAAAAATGTTTCGGCATTGGAATGTTACTCGGCTTTTGCATTCTGCAAACCTCCAGCCACCGAGTAGCTAGAGCATTTCCGCTACAAGCGTTGGAAAATAGCTAGGCATGAAAACTAACCGAAAAATGAGCTATCGCGAAACCCCCTCTCCCGGTTTTGTTTGCTTTTTATTCGACCACTGAATATTGGAGACATCACCAACCACCACCGAGCAAACTGTTCCCCTTCCAAGAAGTAAATCATCAAACGCCCGAAGGCCCTGAATGTGCTAGCCGCTGGAGATGGTGTAAGAGAGCGAGAGGGCTATAGCGATCACTTGCCAAGTGCAAGTGTTCCCAGATCGATAAGCCACCCTGGACATAAACCGGAGTTCCCAAGAGCGGCCAAAGGTTTTGAACATTACCACATTCAATACCTTTCAGCCTCCTGGAATCTGTCTCTTCAAAGACGCCAATGTCCCCGTAGTCTGATCCAGCGGAATAAATGAGCCATTCATCCTAAATATCACCTACTCTACACCGTAACGTTACAGGGAAATTGTGGCGGGATGCCGCTAGGGTTAGGGCATGTAGTTAACCTCTGTTCTCCCTCTCTCGTTACCTCCTTCGCAAGCTCGTCTTTTGGTAAAAAGAGGCAAGAGACAAGACTATCCCATATTAGAGATCACTCAGAGTCACTCAGTCATGTACTCCGGGGATTACATACTGTCTAGTTAAGACTGCTTTAACAAAAAAGTTAGATCTACTAAGAACTATTTATTTCGCCGGCTCCAAGAAGTCCTTTGTAGTACCGTATCTACGGATAGGGTATACGTAGGTACACCACCGGACATCACGCTCGCTGTTATCTAACTTGGAGAGGGGTCATCATTTGGTTTGAACGGAGCAATAAATTATATCTTGTAAATTCGGCCAACACCACATACCGTTCATTCCGGGAATTATCCGTGCGGCTTATTCAAACGTAAAGTTGGTCTGGTGGGTCAATCAGTTGTTCTCACCTCAGATACCTATCGTTTCTCCCGCTACTGTTGCCATAGAACACTGCCGTATAATTCCAGGTTCGGGGATAGGCTGCACTCGTGAATAAGTGGCGGACAAGAAAATCACAGTAATTGGCCAGAGACCTTGGAAATCAACCTTAATCCCACACTCCATGTAATGGAGCAAAAATGATAATCGCAGGCTTTCAGCCTGAAGCCTTGGTGTTTATAGCACTTATTGAGCACTACAGGGTTCGAACTTGCACCTTGGTCACCTCGTCCTCGTGTTTCTAGCACCTCAAGTAGGGGATCGCTCCTTGTTTATTCGATGATATCAGTCATGCATGCGCAGTACGGCAAGGATCAGTAGAGGGGGCTGGGACTTTCAAGGGGGAACTGATGGAGGGAACTCGAGATAAGATCTTGTAGCCATATCTATTCGATGTCTTTCAAGTCTTGAAGCACCTTGTCTCGTGTGCAATGCTACCTTGTCCGTTTTGTTCTTAAGCTCAATACTCTTTTGCCTTCCGGATCTTTCAGCCCCTCTCGCGGGCAATACGGGTCTAAGGAAATCTCAGTATTTCGATATCTCGTCTCTTGAAAGATAGATTTCATAGCCTTTCCCGAGACCTCAGAACAGTGCTTTACAGCAGCCTCTGCCCTGCCCGGTTCTTCATAGTCCATACTTAGTCGACATTCCCACAGCGCCGGCACCTCCCCCCGCTCCTAAGAAACCGCACGCAGTCACTGGAGCCTCAAGACATCTTGTCTTGCGGTCTGTATGGTGAAGACAGACCCGTTCCATACGTATACGCAACTATAACTTTAGCCTCCACGCCCGTTATAGTGTAATTTCTGTAACATAATAACCGTAATTATAAATACCCACCGCTTTTCTACTAAGCCCAGACATCTGTAGATTTCTATAGATCCCCGCAAATTTCTATGCCAGATAGATATCCAGACATTTTCGACCGTTAATCTGGCCAGTCTATGCCAAGGGCAGCTTCGCCAGGAGCGACCGGGCAGTCGATCTAACCGCTTGGGAACAGTTTAGTGTTGTTGTCGCCAGAACTATAAGCGGCCAAATACATATGATTACAAACAAACAAAACTCTGCCTCAATCCATTTCAACAACTCCACTCCGTCACGCAACACGTTTCCTCCTTCTGCCTTACCCTGTGCCCACTCTGCCATCACGGTCCCACCGCCGCCGCTGCTTTGAAACAGTTTCCCATCGCATTTGAGGTGAAAAACGGAACAAAAAGGTGCAACACAGAAAATAACGAAGATCTAGGATGAGAAGGCTAGCAGAACTCTAGGAGCCGAAAAGAGAACACTATGTTCCAGAAAAATTGACTAAGTCTGTAGAAGGGCCTAATAATCGGTTGGGGTGTTCTCGAAATCTTGGTGACCCCCCACACCCAATTTGAAACGTGCCACGGATGCGGTGGGAAACTCAAGGCGAAGCCTCCCCAGCTTAGCATCTTCGGGTGTAATGTATGAAAGATTGGATAGATTTGTATCCCTTTTCAACATCGCACCTGGATCCATCATAAGAGCAGCCGCAGCGTCGACAACCACTCGACGGTGACATCGACCTTGAGCCCACAATAACAAGACACCCGACAGAGCAAAAAGCAGTTGAGTTCCCAGCCACCAGACAACTCTTTGTTTAGAGACAGTCGCTTCCAAGAAACGGACTTGTTTCCTCGATATCAGGCTGGAAGGGCGTTCATAGTTCCAGCTCAAGGTACCCCACGCAGACTGATAGGATTGGTATATAAGAGTTTGGATACAAGTGTCCAATTATCCCATGTTGCGAGTCCAGTGGTATTCAGTTGCGACAGCATAATCATCACATTTGGCATCATTTGCAAAGCCTCTGTGACCCATTGACCACTCCGAATCTCTTGCAATTGCGATGGTTTGATCACCCTGTTTGAAATATATTCGCTTTCAGCGCTCTCGATGATACCAGCTGTAACTTTGACTGTCCCAACCAAGTAACAACTGAACTCACCAGCCACTACATGTTTCTGAAATCGACTGATGTCACCAAATGTGCCTTTGAACGAGGCGCAATCAACATTAATTTGCGCATCTATATTATGGCCACTAATCGCGACAATTACTGCTATGTTTCCTTCGAACCTGAGTGGCTGAGCTGGTGTAGTGTGTATCGTTCGGTTCTGTTCTGCTGGATCGAATAATACCGCGTTTCCAGGGGGCGAATACTATATCATTGAAGAGGCCGAGCGTGTGAGATTGGTTCAGCAGCTTCTCTAATTGTCTTAGCTGTAGTGATTCGTTCTAGTATGTTTCGTTAATCTTGATGTAGGGAAGTGTGGCATTGAACAATTTCGAGCCAATTGGCAGGTCACTGTTGACCACACGCCGGCAGCTGAGCTGGTCCCCCGAGTCGTTGTTAGTCCACATAATGTTAACAAAGCCTGCCGCTTGGAATCCTCTAGTCTGTCTTTCAAAATGGCTGTTTTTGTAAAGAATACAACTATTTGGTCCCTCAAACTTTTTGTTTGTTTGTAATCATATTGCATTCGGCCGCTAGCGGCCATGGCATATCCCGTACATATTTCCTCCCCGCTTCTTCCGTAACATAAAGAAACAAAAGCAAAGTCGCGAGTCCTCTTCTCCAAAAAACAAAAGAAAACCGCCAAAAAACAACATCAACTTTTACACCCCCCCATCACTCGACTCCTCGTGATCTGAGTTCTCCGCCTCCTCCTCCACTCCGCTAATTCTGCGCACATCTGTACGATAAAGAAAATCTAACAGCGCGTGCGAACATTTTTCACCCACAAAAACAAGAGACATCGGCAAACTAATCTTCGGCTTCTTCAACACCTTTTCAATACCTTCATACCCGTCTTCCCCCTCTTGCCCGTCAACCCATAGCCTCCTCTGTTCTCGTTTCCATCTTTTGCACCACTTAAACAGGTGGTCTCTAGTCTGATATTCATGCCCACACCACCAGCACTTCATATCTCTTCTTTTTCCGATGCGCATTAAGTATTTCCCCAAAAGAGCATGTCCTGTCTTAAGTTGATAAAACCTCGCCGCAA
>Ga0307514_10000893_pt1 | contig 46406 bp, 39 predicted proteins | sample 16_EM_MG_FD_203088 | JGI IMG/M metagenome (GOLD analysis project Ga0307514, IMG submission 203088) | Populus trichocarpa ectomycorrhiza microbial communities from riparian zone in the Pacific Northwest, United States - 16_EM | ecosystem: Host-associated > Plants > Roots > Unclassified | place...
TACAGCATAACTGCAGCCCCTGCGAAGAGTGTAACACACGTGTCGTTCTGATGGTGCGTATACCGGGCGCATAGTAATGGAGGTGAGTATGCAACGCGACCCATCGCCTGGGCGACGGGTAGCGTGTTGTTCTTCATCAGAGGGTTCGAGGTTCCGTCAGAGCCGTCAGAGCCGTCCGGAACACCCGGGTGTGTCAGACGGAAACTAGGGTTGTTGCTGATGCATCTCATCGTCTTATTTCGTATACCGAATGGCTGATCCAAACATCTCCTCTTTCTCTCAGAGACTCATACCAGCACAATACGTCCGCCATACATTCGACTGCCGTCTCCAGAGCTGCATTTGTCCACTAGTATGATCTTGCGATGTTCGGCTGGATTTCTCGGATCATTTGTTAACAGGGCTCCGGCTGCAGTTTCAGTCCCGGCCGTAGATGTGGATTCAGTGTCTAATTCACTTATCATGACCTCTCTTGCCGTCCCTGTTGCCTCGTCTTCCTCCATATTATCCATCTCCTGTTCTTCGCTTACCGCCTCTGCTACAGCTATTCCTCACCTTGGTCGATGTTGAAGCACCAAACTGTTCATCGCAGGTGCCCTGTGCATAGCATCTCTCGTGGGGGCCTATTCTGCTGTTTCTGTCATTCTGCTCTGCCAGGCCTAGTGTTAGCAACTGTTCCAGACCATCACTTCGGGTCCGGGTCCGGGTCAGAACGCAATCGTTGCCAAATTGGTGGTCAGGGTTGTCAATACACCCATACTGTCAATTCAGGCACTGTTCGATGTGAATCTTCCAACCCTTCTGAATTGGCCGGGTTGTCAGAGGGTCACCCAGCCGCTCCATCTGTAGATTCATATAACGCACTTGTTTTTGCAGTTGGATAATTGTACATTATTAAAACTAGGTATTCGGCAGCCAATAAATCTCTTTTTGGATGTTTTGCAATCTGCGACATTGATGACTTTGCAATATGTGTTTTGACTTCTGTACATTGCATATTTGGCCATACAGGTAGTCAATAGTTCTGTTATAACCGCATTCATGTGCACATAGCCTTGTTTGCCCAATATGCAAGACCAAATATTGTTGACACACTGTTGACGCTCAGTTTCATGATGGGGTAAAACATGTGTCATGCGCTGTTTCAAATGAAAAGGCTGCCACGACATCCTCTATGAATCATTACCATATTGTGAGACTTTGATCACCTACGATCCAAGACCAATAATTGTTGACACTCCATTGACAATGATTTTCAGGATGGGACATGGAGCGTGTCAGTAACATTTTGACCTTGAAAGGAAGCCAATTCTTCGTTTATGAATGGCTGCAACCAATCGCCACATAGGTTACACCCAATGCACAGCCAAAATTCGATGACACTCTGTTAATGCTCATGTCCAGAATGGGGCAGTGACCATGTCATATTCATTTTGGTCAAGAAAAGGTCCCGTTACATCGGTTATGGATAGGAGTGACCAGGTGACTCTTCAATTACCGTAGTCAGAAGACTAAAAATCGTTGAGGCTACATTGGCACTGATTTTCAGGATGGGGCATGGAGCCTGCTACTAATATTTTTGACTTGGAAGGCTGCTGATACCTCGTTTATGAATAGCTGCAACCAATGGTCACTTAGGTTACCCAAGATACACAGCCAAAAATCGTTGACACTCAGTGGAAGCTCATTTTCAGAATGGGGCAATGAATGTGTCGTTTACTCGTTCGCCAAAAAAGGCCGCCAACATGATGGTAATGGCTAGCACCGACCACGTCACCATTCAATTACCGTACTTACAAGACCAAAAATTATTGATGCTCCGTTGACGCTCTTTTTAATGTACGGTCTAGTCAAGATCTGATGCCATTGATAATTGTAATCTTAATTATTTGAACTTTGTGGATTCCTTTCAGCGTGATCAGAAATTGGCTCTGTGGTAAAGCCGAGCCCAGCAATATTCCAGCAGTGGTCTCTCTCATCCGGTTAAAATCTAAATGTTAAGACAAATATTGCACATTGCCTGCTATAGCTTTGTTGCTTAACCAATATTCTCACGTGACTGGTCAATATTCTTCAATAATAATTCTCTAAATACAATTCTCAGTCAAACTGCATAATGAACTTGGTGATAATACATTGACTCATTCTGTCCTACTTTGTCTTGATGCCATTATTCCTCCTCGTTAGTGTTAGCAACAGGTGCGGGTAACCCGCGAGCTGTCATGGTTTGAACCACTAAAACTGTTCAGTTCGGTTCCAAACCCGTCCAAAACCCCCACTCAATGAATCTTGGCGGGCCAAACCCGGACGTGTACCCGTCCCCATGCGTGTTTTGGTGGGTTTCGCTAGACCCGTTGGTTCTAATCTCTGGTTCCAGTATTCGGGTATTTCTATTAATGGTCGCATTCAGATATGCTATTGGTAATCCCAAAATATTGACATTGGTATATTGTTGTCCTTTTCTGATGTATTTGCCGCCTTTATAATCAAAACCAAGTGAGAACCGGTCCCTGCCCCATCCTGAAAATGAGAGTCAACAGCATGTCAATGATTTTTGGTCTTGCACCTTGGGTAATCCGAGCGGCAATTAGATGTAGACGTCCGGAAATGAGGTATAGGCTGCCTTTATATGCCAAAGAGAAAGTGACACCCTCCCTGCCCTATTCTGAAAATGTGCGTCAATGGAGTGTCAACGATTTTTGGACTTGCATGTTGGGTAATCTAATTCGGGAATGATCACAGACATCCATATACCGGGAATTGGCGACCTTTATAGGCAGATAACAAGCACTGTTCCCGCGATAGCCTCCCGGGCAACCACAATATAGTTCATTTTCAAAGCTGCAACCAAGTGATACTGAGCGTTTTAGCCAATAAAACCGGTCAAAACTTTGTATATAGCCATTAATGGCCACATCGCCCATTGATAAACCATGATGCAAGCCCAAAAGTTGTTAACGCTCCGTTGACGCTCATTTTCATGATCGGGCAGGGAGTGTGTTGCTTTCGTTTTGGGCTATAATGGTGGCCAATACTCTCAGTATGTATCAAGACGGCGAAGTCTCTGATTAATTACCTAACTTACAAGTGCAAAAGTCGTTGACACTCTGTTGACGCTCAGTTTCAGAATCGGGTAGGGAGCATATCGATTTCTCTTTTGCCTATAAAGGCAGCCTGTACATCATTTAAGCATCTCTGTGACCAATCGCTACACAGAGTAACCATGATGCTAAGCCAAACATTGTTGACGCTCTGTTGACGCTGATTTTGCCACGGGCGTATCCGCAATATGGAACCATTCACTTTGGCATAATATATCAATAATGATCTTGTGACAGCCGTTCTGTGCTATTCATGTACGCTCTTCTTTATTATTACATTGTTCTTTAATGATGCATATAAATATACCCTTTAAAATATACTTTAAAGTGTCCGCTTATTGTAGATAATAATAATACTCAAAAATCCCGTTCCCTTCAGTCAACTCTCGTCTTCACTGTCAGATTCACTCAAACGGCTGCCCTCATCATCAAAATGGCTGTCAGCTGCATTACCACGCAGCTGATAGTGTACTAACCTGTCAATGCACAATCATGAGTCAGCACAGCTGGAATAAAATCTTAATCACGCATGTGATCCTTGGCAAAAATCAGGCATTGGGCAGCCGAGTATGTATATACACATATGAGGGTGGCCTACAATCTGTTTCGGAGCTCTGGTCATCATCACATGGCACTGGTGGCGATTCGGGCCCAGGTGGCGCCCGTCTTGGTAGAGGTGCACCCTTGCCTTTGCGCCTCCAGCATGTCTCTGGATTTTTGGCGGTGCCAATTGGGGAAACACTGCAGCCGTCCGTTTGATTTTCGCGAACCATTGCCGGGTGGCTTTCGAACGCAGCCTTCACCTTGTTATGCCCGGGAAACTCAACTCCCCACTTCTTCTCATCTCGGACTTCGGTGCGAGGTTTCTTGATTAGTTGTTGCATTTCGTCTATTGCGGCGCGTGATAACCCTCCTTTGGCCATTTTGGCCATATTTGAGGCAAGACGTATGTCGGACTGTTCAAGCTGTACCCGACCTCCTTGTTTTGCCATAGTAGCTGACATGTTGAAAACCTCCAAGAAATTAGTTGCTGCTTCTACAGTGAGATCCGGGTATTACCTCAACTATATACAACTCCGTAGGCTGCTCTAAGGTCTTCAGAGTCTGTTTCGTCCATTCCCTGGGACGTTTATCACGAAATTCATCAACAAAAATCCCAGAGGTGACGACATCGTGATGTTCAATTTTGCGGACTGTGCGGACAAACTCCTTGGTCGACCATGGAGATTTGCCATTACGGGAAGCGATAAATTGTTCACGTAGCTCTCTATGCACCCCAGCTGTGCAGTATCTTCTTGGTTGACCGTCGTTTACACGGATATGGATTGACTCACATCTGATTTCATGCTGCTTCATATTCCTGCTGCTTCCGGTTTTACGTACCTTTTTTAAATGTGTGTCCTGGCTCAGATTTTCGGTGCCTACAATTGCAGCGTCGCTGTAGACTATCTGGTGTCTGCGTTGCTGCTGTGTATCGCCAAGTTGTGCATTGCGTGGAGCGCCTGTCGTTCGGCTCGATCCAGCTGCAATCGCACCCAAAGGAAGTATTGAGGGAGCCATGGCTTGCTGATTTAGAAACATGAGGAATATGATCACGAAAAGAAGTGGGAAGTGCTGGAGATCATATAGTGAGCTACAAGTCAAAATGGAATATGTGACAGCCAACTTGCACGTGCAATTCAAGCTGAATCCTGCTGAGTATAGCTGCAGAGGATTCCAGCGGTCGCGCGATTTTAGTAAGTCGGTCCGATGTTGTTTGTGTGTTTACAGGGATACATCGAGATGAATGACAGCGAATATCTCATGTTTCATTGATATAACCAGGTCATTCTTCAAAGGAAAGGACGTCTGGTGATGTTTGTCTCAAGACATTGCCAGGATCGTACATGAATCACACGCTAATTATCAAGTCAAAATGTACTGTTAGCATGACTATTCCCAATGAAGTGACAGTCAAAACGCTGAATTTTCTTTGTTCGAATTGATCAAACATACCAACCTTGACATACAAGACGCAGCTTGCCTCCATGTGGTCCATTTCTTGCAACATCCAACATCTCGCCCAAGAACAAGGTCAACCCAAGAGTCAATGCTCAATGATCTGAAAAAGAACATTTCGCCACATCCGGTGGGCAAATATGGCAAATTGACGCAGAATTCCACACGACGATGTCATGGTGCGAATAAATGCAAGAGTGGCCTGGAGGTAGAAAGGGTCCGAGCATTGGGAGCATTGCGCAGCTTACGATCCAAAAAGAGGGTTGCGGCGGAGAAACGACGGGAAAGCACTTTTCAACCAATAAAGAGAAAGAGAAATGGATCGAGGACTATGTGGAGAGAGAGACCGCAGTGGCAAGAAAGCGAGTTCAAGATGCACAGACAGCGATGATGCAACAGAAGGAACATATGGTAAATGTTGAAAAGGGACGATCAATAACCACAAAGCCTGAAATAAGATTTGATGAGATGTTGAATGCTATCGGAGACAGTCTGAGTGATCTTGCAAGTTCTGAAGATGAGGAGGATGGGGAAGACAACGATGATGATGAAGAAGATACAGGGCATGGCAAGCTGAGCGACGATGACGAACCTGTCTGGGTGATGGGCACAATCTCTAATATGGTACAGCACCGCATGGAGAGCTTTTGGCAGAAGTAGCTGAGGTTTGACGAACTGACTCAACCGGGATGGGGGGACGCGGCCGTCAACTTCCGTGAGAGAGATATAAAGTACGGGACAACTGAAATGAAGGTTCCGGCTGTTGGAAAGCCCCAAGGAGACTCGACTGCAGCCACACCATCACCTACAACATTTGGAGAGCTTATGCAGGCTCTTGATATCGTCCCCACACAATCACAAATGCCGCAAGTGACGTCTCGACAGGGAACTAGTCCAATGAGGCTGGGTTCAGAGAAACCTCAGGGAGACAATCCCATGGTACCACCGATGCCTGCCGCGGTGCGTGAATCGTCACCGATAGTCATCGCAAAGCCAGTTCAACCCGTAAGCTTTTACCCCTGCATACAGTATCCCTAGCTAATTACTGTATATATAACAGATTCGGACGAAGACATGCTGACGGCTCATGAGTCACCGGAAGTGTAGATAGCCAAATCAATATTTTTGACGATGTATCTTGTGTAAAAGTAATTTGTGAACCTGTTTTGTTACGTGTCAGCTGTTTCTGGATTTTAGTAACCAAATTGTGAGACAGGGTTATGCGTCAGTTTGTGTGGAAGGGTCGTACGGGCCACCCGAATGTTCCAGACTGCAAATCAGGTTTATTGACGATCGACAATCTTTATATGGTGTGGCATGTTACGGATAAATGATAAAGCAATACCTAAATGTGAGACAAAATTTACTAAGAGAGTTTAAGTCAGTGATGTCATACGACTGATAGAAAGAGGGGTCAAAGCACATACGAAACTCGGACAAATGACAGCTGACAGGCTGTATTTATATCTGCAGCCAACTAAATATCTCTTCGCTCAGACCTCCTGCACATGGTCATGAAATTGAAAACTACTTATGGTACATCATGGAAATCGAGGAGAATGAGCTGGATAAGGAATGGTGAGGAAGTCAGGCTATAAATATCTAAAACTAGTGCATAGAGTATTATGCCGTAAATTGACGGCCGAAAGCGTTGAAACTCGATGGACCTACGTCATTAATCATGAAAATGATGTCTATAGTGGTGGCTCAGAAACTGAGATTTCTCGAAGATCTTGGATTCAAATGATATTACATAGAAACTGTATACTGGCTGCCAATAGAGGCTGTATGCATTTTTTGTACAATTGTTGAGCACCCAATGACTGTTAGTAGGTCTCTAAGGTGAGCTCAAAGGTGAGCGTCAACGGAGCGTCAACGAATCAAAGTCATATCTACTCAGCAATTACCCCCTGCATAGTCGAATTCATCCAAAAAAGAAGTATTGGCCGGCTTAGTAGGGAAAATGGCAAGCCATACGCACATTGCCCCGTCATAGAAATGAGTGTCAATGGACCGTCAACAATTTCTGGTCTTACATCCTGGATAATAACCGGGCTGTGCAACTGTATTTAGCCATAATAATAATATTGGCGGCCTTTATGGGCAAAAATGCTAAAGACGATACCACTACTACCTCCTAAAAATGAGCGTCAACGGAGCGTCAACAATTGTCGGCATCGCATCATTGAAAATTCAGAATGTTTCGCTGCATCCTTGACTCATAATCAAACTATCGCCCGCCTGTCAAGGTAAAACATGGTTGTGACAACATCAGCACCATGTCCTAAACATAAGCGTGAACGGAGCGTCAACGACTTTTGGCCTTGCATCATGGAAAATTCAAGGACTGTGTGGCGACATTGAACTATCATCGAACTATCGGCCGCCTTTCTACCCGAAAATGGTTGCGGCAACATCGCTACTATGTCCTAACAATGAGCGTCACCGGAGTGTCAACAACTTCTGGCCTTGCATCTTGGAAAAGGCATGGGTTGTGCGGCGACATTGACCCTTATTGGACCTAGAGGCTGCCTTTCTAGGCAAAAATGCTTCAGATAAGATCGTAACCATGTCCTACAATGAGCGTCAATGGAGCTTCAACAGTTTTTGATTATGCATCTTGGATGATCTAACGGCAATGAAACGCAGATAACCCATAATGGACTTATTTGCAGCCTATAATGGCAAAAGTGCTATTGATGATATTGCATCTGCCTGCTACAATTGAGCGCCCACACAGCGTCAACAGTTTTGGTGGATGCTCAGAACGCTACCCAGAAATACAGTGCATTGTGCTGTTCCTAAATCGAGTTTTACGCGGTCTGTCTTCGCAATCTATCCTTGTATAGAAGTTCACAAATATGTATGCAATGTCTTACAGATATGATTATTTTGATGGTAGTTGTAGAGTCAATATTTAGGAACTCGCAGTCTGCTTTACTGTATCATCACTTTCGCCTGTCTCTCGAGTCGGATCAATCAGCATTCTAATTCTTACCGCCATGTCAGATTTCAAAGCTTTGAACACCTCTTTACTCGAGGTTATGATCTCTGTCAAAAATGAACGTGTCTTTATTCTTGATTTGAGCGACCTTACATGGCAAATCATTTTGGATGCTTGGTGGGCTTCAATGAATAAAGGCTCGAAGCGGCCTATCGCTTGGAATAATTCTAGACATGCGCTGTCGTGGCGATGCTATTTACACTGCGGAATTGAAGCGACCAGCAGCCCTGGCATCATATGTATTGTTTGTCATCAAGTTCTTCCCTATCAATCGGAACATGGGACCAGCTCAATGGGGAAACACTTGCTTGCAAAAGCTCACATCGCAAAGTTAAATTAATTAACAGAGTCAGAAGTTACTGAATTGAATAGTACAACGGTTGATGAAACAGCATTAGCCATCTTGTAGAGGCAAGGAAGTCGAGAAATCACAATAGTAAGTTTGCAGAGGAAATCCAGATTTCACATCCAGCTTGATCCATCTTGAGTAAAATGGCAGATTAAACGTTCCAAATTGGCAGATAAGCACTTTGACAGTTCCGAATATCAACAAGACACGTGGAATCGATACCTCATGTTAGGATTTGTTTCGGCTGACATTCCATGGAACGCTATATCAAATCTCGAGCTACGGCGGTCATATAATGTGTTACGCGATGATCTATTGCTGCTGTCCGCTCCAAACCTGAGCAACATTTGCTGTGGGGAATATGCACTGAAAGTGGATGCAATTAAGAAGTAATTGCCGTCTCGAAACAAAGGTAGTTTAGCTTTGGACAGATGGACATTAATGAACAAATTGGCCATAACGTCGGGCATTGCTTACTATATGGATCGGAATTGGACATTGCGTGAAGTTCAACTCGCTTTCAACGAGATTGAACCGCTGATCTTTTCCTGTTTCGAAACCTAATTAAGGATGATAGGTCAAGGGCCAACATACTTGAACAAGGCTAGACATACCTTTGAAGGATGTGCTGGATCGTTTTGAGCACACCGACGGCCGTTTGCTCGGTATGACGACGGATAATGCTTCCTCAAATTACTCCATGACACGCAAGCTGCAATCAACTCTTCAGACCTCTGGAATCGAGTGGCCTGCATTGAGGAACCACATACCATGTATGGCGCACGTCATACAGCTGACTTTAGGTGCATTCATGAGCTGTCTCTGTGTAAAAGGCCACACGAAGTCTTGGGAAGCCCATGAGTGTGATCAGTAATTTGGAGAGAATGAAAGCATAGACATTGGGAACAGTCAAACACTTCGAAAAGAGGGCAATGCTAGAATGAATAAGTTGTCGGCCATGAGACCTGGTTTGGCCAAGATAATTCAGAAAGTACGTATTTCATGATATTTTGAAAGTCCTGAAGCTGACCTTCATATAGCAGAGAATGCTTGCTGTATTGATTACGCTGACACCTGGTCGTCGAAACGAGTTTATTCACTGTCAAAAAGCCAAAGTCTGCATTGCTGTACTTCCGATTATGGATGTAAAGACACGTTGGAACTCTACTCTGGAGTTACTTGAGCAGACCTATCGATTACGCGAATTCACATGTGAGTCGCTTCAAAACCCGAAATACACGGAATAACGGTCATTGTTTACAACTCAGGATGAGTGGACGGTTGTGATGTATGTCATGGAAGTATCGAGGCCATTGCGATATTGCAACCTGTGGATGTCCAAGAGGCATACAGTCACATTGCATCACCATATCAGAGTTTACAATGACGTGTTTGAACACATAGAGGGCGTGATTCGAGCTTTGGCTACGAAGAAACTCAATGGAAAGACGACTTGTTCTTCACTGTGAAGTTAGCTCGACAGAAGCTATCAAAATATTACGCCGAAGTGACTCCCACAACGGGCATGCTTCTAATTTCTGCACATATACTCGATCCTTTCCGCAAGTTGTGATCATTTAGAAAGTGCGTCAAGGGAATGGATATCAATCCTGAGGCCGAGACATCCTATACTACCTATTACCAAGATGCCTTTCTGAAGTATGTGGAGAATGAATACTGCGCCAAACATCGACGCGTACCTGTCAATAAACCCCAAAGCTTACTGAGCAGCAATCATATCTCCTCTGCAACAGCTACACATTCCTATCAATCATCCTTTGATCCATATGATTTGTCCAGCGATGATGACGAATACTTAATGTCTGACAATGTGGCTGAGATGACACCCAGACAAAGAAATCACGTAGCATGCTTATTGAACGCTGCCAGGCTCCATTTGAATTCCCCACCTGAACCACCAAAGAACTGAGGGCAAATCAGTCCAAATCTCAATGATTACCACTCCGACCTAATGGAGTCTGGCATCACATATTGGATACTGGACATAACCGATTAGTGGTGTCAACAGGAGGAAACGCAGTCAACGTACGCCGATCTCCGCAATGAGGCGCGTGACATATTCTCAATCATACCACATGGTGTCGGAGTGGAGGCAAGTTTTTGTCTTGGCCGAGATGTTATCGGCTGAAGGCAGTCAAAAAGCACAGGCGAGACCCTTCGCAAAAAAGTCCTTGTAAAGCATTTGGCTCGAGCCATTAACGGGATTTTGGCAGGCACTGATGCGGAATTGGATTATGCGAACACAGAAAACGACTCGCAAACGATGAAAGAGCCGGAGGAAAGGACACTTCACAGAATGGCCATGGTTCAAGACTTTTTGGAGATGTGGCAGGGCAGCCAAAACCTATATGCTACACAGAAGGAATCTCGCACTTAAAACAAGCAAATGACCGCTGTGGGATACATTTCGGACACCGAAGAAATCGTCAAAGCATCCTGGTCACTCTTTCAACACGATGGTGCGGCTGCATTTAAATTGTCAGTAAGATCTCCTTTGCCACCGCCTTTGTCTGCAAAGGACCTCCCAGGAGGATGAACTGAAATCATGAATATCCGCCGAATCCGGAGTATCATCCGTCATCCAGTCAAAATCGAAGAGAATAGCGCACCTCAAAGCATTTCGGACACTGAAGATTGGCTTAACTGGATTGGGGACTTAGATACTCCAAATGACAGTGAAGATGATTGCGCGGCGGACGGTGAATCTGATATGGACCAAGACAATAGCATGGAGGATCCGGAATCCCCAGAGCAGCAGGATGTGAGTGCCGCCCCAAATGTTCCCGAATTGATTCGGCCTATACGGAAGTCAAAGAGACATGGTGAAAAGGTGTTGGTGACAGTCAATGCAATGGAAACGAGAAGGAACAAGGGAGTGAAGAAAAAGTAGGACAGAATGCGTCAACGTTTCACCAGCTTCTTTATGTATCTTGACTGGGTGTTTTAGTTAGAGATATATTATGGGCGAATGGTGAGCAGAAGCTTGTGAATATCGCTTGATAAACAGATGTATAGCAGGCGCAATGATGCTTTTGGCAAGACAAATAAATTTTACTCCTGGGTGAGTGAACAGTGCAAGAATGTTACTGCGCTCGGCTTTGCAACAGGGCCAAGTCTTAATCTGGCAGAAAGACAGTAAATAAGTTCAAATCATGATGAAAACCAATATCGATGGCATCAGATATTCAATGGACAATCCTGTAAAATGAGCGTCAACAGAGTGTCAACGATTTGTGGTCATGTAATTACGGTAATTAAACAGTGCTTTGGTCGCCATTAGGCATAACCAATGTATTGGCAGCTTTTATTGGGAACACAGACAGCAACACGGGCATCGCCCCAATCTGAGAATGAACGTCAACGGAGCGTCAACAATTTGAAGTTAGGTAAGTACAGTAATTAAACAATGCTTTGGTCGTTGCTAGACATAATCGATGTATTGGCAGCATTTATTGGTGAAAGAGACAGCACCATGGTCACCGCCCCATTCTGAGAATGAGCGTCAACAGAGCGACAACGATGTTTACCTTTGCATCTTGGCTAATTTATGTTCTGATTTGTTGCATACATGCATTTATCAAATATTGGCAGCCTTTACTGGCAAAAACAACAGCAAAATGCTCCATGTCGCATCCTGAAAATGAGTGTCAACGGAGTATCAACAGTTTTAGGTGTGGCATATTTGGTAATCAAGTCATCACGCGAATTTTCGCATTCATAACTGAATTATTGTCCGCCATTATAGGGAAAAATACAATATATCCAAGGTAAAATACCGATTCCAAATTTATCTATATTGCAAGCTGCAAAGGATACAAAAACACATTATTGATTGTTGAAAGCGCCATTTTGATAAGATACAATTAACAAACTTCAAAAACAAGAGCCTAATTTGAATCTATAGATGGACCCGCTGGGCGACCCGCTGACAACCCACCCAATTCAAACGGATTGGGAGTTTACCTTTGTAATGTACCGGTGTTGACGGTTCAGGTTTATTGACAACCTGGACCGCCAATTTGGCAATGGTTCGGTTTGGAGCCGGACCCGGACCCGAAGTGATGGTCCGGAATAGTGTTAGCAACGGGTCCGGGTAACCCGCCAGTGGTCCGGGTTTTGACCGGCGGTTCGGTTCGGTTCGGTTCCAGACCCGGCCCAAAACCCGACCCCCTGTTGTCTTGGCGGGTTGTTACCCGGCCCGGACATAGAACCGCGGGTATTTGGCCGGGTTGGAACCGGACCGCGGTTCCAAATCTACGGTTCCTGCAACTTTCGCTCCAATTAAGTAATTCAGTTCTGATCGTATCAAGACATGGTCAGTACGTAGATTGTACAGTAGTAGTCGCTCTTTCACCTCCCAGTTTCAGATTTGCGATCCGACTGATATTCGTTGAGTGGCTGTGAAATAAAGGCACATTTTACGCGAAATAAGCGGGTTTTAGATAGCGACTCGATGAATATTGGTCGGATCACAAATCTGAAAGCGGGAGGTGAAAGAGCGGCTAAAACTGCACAATCTACATACTGATCATGTCACGATACGATCAGAACTCAAATACTTAATTGGAGCGAGATATCTGGGCTTGGAAAGGCCGGGTTTTGAGGTGGAAACCGGCCCAAATGGCAACGGTCCGGGTTTTTCGTGTGGTAAAACCGTTGCCACGGTTCGGTTCCGGTTCCAACCCTAACCCGGAACCGTTCTAGCGGGTTGGAACCGTTGCTAACACTAGTCCGGAACCCTTGCTAACACTACACCTCGGTACCATTATATTGACCGTCAGCAACTCCTTTTCAACCTTCTTCTTGGATCGTAGTATAAGCCGAATCAATCCAGGAATATTCAGTGCAGCACTCTCATTCCGCAGCTCCGGTCTTTCAGATTCCTCACTGCCATTGTGCAATTGCAGATCTGATTCATTGTCTGCCTCCCAGTCGTCTTCGCTGTCGTTTGGATTATCCAAATCCCCATTCTAGTTAAGCCAATTTTCGGGGTCTGAAATGCTTTCAGGTGAGCTATCTTCATCACTTGCACCAGGATGGCGGTCGATTCGTCTGATTCGATGGACATTCAATATTTGAGTTCATCCTCCAGGGAGGTCCATTGCAGACAAAGCTGGTGGCAAAGGTGATTTTGCCGACAATTTAAACGTAGCCGCACCATCATGATGAAATAGTGACCAGGAGGCTTTACCGAGCTCTTCAGTATTTGAAATGTATTCTACAGCTGTGATCCGTTTAATTTGAGCTCGTGATTCCTTCTCTGTAGCTTGTAGGGTTTGGCTCCCCTGCCCCATGTCCAACAAGTCGTTGACCTTGGCCATTCCGTGCAACTTGTTTTCCTCCGCCTCTCTCTTCATCTCCATGTCTTTATCAGTACTGCTTGGATCAAATATTGGATCGTCGCCAGCCAGTAATCTGTTATTGCCTCGAGCAAACTGCCTTACAACGACTTTTTTGCAAAGGGTCTCACCTCTGGTTTTCCACTGCATCCACCCAATCACATCTCGCCCAAGGGAAAAACTGGTCTCAACTCCGACACCGTGAGGTTCGATAGATAATATGTCACACGCCACATTGGCGAGATCGGCGTACTTTCAGTGCGTTTCCTCTTGCTGCCGCCACCAGTCGGTGATATCCGGTACCTAAAATATACTACTACTCTCCATTGAGTCGGTGTGGTAAGCATTGAGATTCGGATTAATTTTCACCCTGTTCTGTGGTAATTCAGGAGGTAAATTCAATCAGAGCCTTGCGGCTATCAATAAATGTGCTGTACGATTGCTTCATCTGGGGATCATTTTGGCCACATTGTCAGTCATTCAGTATTCATCATCATCGCTGGACAGATCATATGGATCATAAGAAGATTGACCAGATCTTGAAGCGATTGCAGAAGAGATGAAATTGTTGTTCAGTTTGTTTTCTAGCGTAGTGACCGGCAAACATCTATGTTTCGCGCAGTATTCATTCTCCACATACTTCCGAAAGGCCACCTGGTATTGGGTAGTATAAGAAGTCTGGTCTGCAGGATTGATATCCATTACCTTGTCCCACATCCTAAATGATCGCAACTTCCATAACGGATCAAGGATGTGCACCGCAAGAAGGAGCATACGAGTCTTTGGAGTCTCTTCTGTATAGTATTTAGACAGCTTTTGCCACGCACACTTCACAGCAAAGAATAAGTCTTTCTTCCATTGTGTCTTTTTGTTGGCCAAAGCTTGAATCATGCCGTCCATGTGATCAAACATGTCATTATAGACAGTGATGACTTCACGAATAGTAACGGTATGCCGTTTCGACATCCAAACGGTTCTGTACCGGAATCGTTGTAAAACCTCCATGACATAAGTGACAATAGTCCACTCATCCTGAGTTGTGAAGAGCGGCCTGTAGTGAGTATATTTTGGGGTTTTAAGCCACTCCTGAGTGAATTAACACAATCGGTAGGCATGCTCGAGCAACTACAGTGTCGAGTTCCAATGTGTCTTCACATCCATAATGGGTTGTACTGCGATACAGACTTTGGCTTTTTGAGAGTCAATGAACTTGTTTCGACGACCAGTTGGCAGCATAATCAATACAGCAAGCATTCTCTGCTAGATGAAGGTCAGCTTCAGCACTTTCAAAATATGTTGAAATACGGACTTTCTCAATTATCTTTGCGAAACCTGGTCTCATGGCCGACACCTTGTTGATTCTAGCATTGCCCCCTTTTCGATGTCTTTGACTGTTCCCAATGTCTGTGCTTTCATTCTCTCCAAATTGCTGATCGCGCTAATGGGCTTCCCAAGACTTAGTGCGGCCTTTTACACCCAGACTGCTCATGAATGCAACCAAAAGCAAGCTGAATGACGTGTTCCATACATGGTATGTGATTTCTCAATGTGGGCCACTCGATTCCAGAGGCCTCAAGGGTAGTGTGTAGTTCGCGAGTCATCGAGTAATTTGAGAAAGTGTTATCAGTGGTAATTCCAAGTAAACAGCTGTCAGTCAGTTTGAAACAACCCAGAAGTTCCATCTATTGTCCAGCTAGCCGTGCTCATCTATGCTGACCCTTGAACTGTACCACTCAATGAACGTTCAATGTAGGAAAAGAATGGGCTATCAAACTCATCGAATGACAGTTGTACTGCTCCCAAAGCCCAATTTCGATCCACATAATAGACAATGACTAACATTATTGATAATTTGTACGTTAATATCCATCCGTCCAAAGATAAACTAACTTTGTTACTTGATGACAAGTGCTTCTTAATTGCATCCACTGTCAGTGGGTATTCACTCCGGCAAATATGGCTCCGGTTGCTGGGAGATGGTAACTGCAACTCGCTTCGTAATGCATTGTATAGCCGTCGTAACTTGTGGTTGGATATTGCATTCCATGGACTATAAGCCGAAACTAAACCTAACCTGGGGTCCCTATTCCAGCTGTCTTGGTGAAATTCGGCATTTTGAGAGTCCTTTGATGCCAGTTTAGAACATTTTGTATGTCAATTCAGTAAGTATACTTAAAACTTGAACAGTAAATTTTGTATTCCTTTGCGAACTTACAATCGGAATACCTCGACTTCCTTGCCGCTTTATTATGGCCAACGCTGTTTCAGCGACTGTTGAACTAGTCTATTTAGTTATCTCTGACAGTGTCAATTTGTTTAACTTTGCGATGTGCGCTTTTACCAGCAAGTGTTGGCCCATTGAACTGGTCCCATGTTCTGATGGATGCCGAAGAACATGATGACAAACGATACATATGATGCCAGGGTTGCTAGTCTCCTCTATTCGGCAGTGTATATTGAATCGCCACAATGGCCTATGTCAAGAGTTATTCCAACCAACAGGCAGCTTCGAGCCTACATTCATTGAAGCCCACCAAGCATCGAAGATGATTTGGAAAGTAAGGTCACTTAAATCACTAAAAAAGACACTCTCATATTTTGAAGATATCATAACCTCTAGCACCGAGGTATTTAGAGTTTTTGTGTCTGACATCGCAGTAGGAAATTGTACTCTGGGTAATTCGATCTCAGTGACTGCTAGAAGATACGTTTTGGTCAGGCTGGATGCTGCTTCTTAAATATCGACTTTAGAGCTACAAGCAAGAAAAAAGTTAGATCTGTGAGACATCGCATGCATATTTGTGAAGTTGAATACAGGGTCATACAAAGACAAGACGGTTGCAATATCATCAGTAGCGTTTTTGCCCAAAGAGGCAGCCTATCGTACGATTATGGGTCAACGCCGCTGCATTGCTGTCTGACTATCCAAGATGCCAGCCCAAAAATCGTTGATGCTCTGGTGATGCTCATTTTTAGGAGGTAGTAGCGATATCGTCACTAGCATTTTTGATTAGAAAGGCGGCGGAGATTATGATTATGGGTATATGCCGTTCCTGAGCCGTTGAATTGTCCATGATACAAGACCAAAAATCGTTGACGCTCCGTTGATGCTCATGTTTAGAAGGTGGTAGTGATATGGTCCTTGGCTCTTTGGCTCATAATGGCGGCCAACATTATGATTATTGGTATATGCCGTTGCTTAGCCTATGAATTGTCCATAATGCATGTCCAGAAATTGTGGACGCTCTGTTAACGCTCATTTTTAGGAGTAGGTAGCGATATGGTCGATGTCTTTTTTTCCCATAAAGGCGGCCAATACTGCCATTATGGCTTAATCCAGCCGCGCAGCCCAGTTGTTATCCAAGATGCATGACCAGAAATCGGTGACACTCCGTTGATGCTCATTTCTCCGATGGGGCAAGGAGCAGGTCCCTTTCCTTTTAACATTGAAACCCGGCCGATAACTTCTCTTTGGATTGGGGTGACTATGCAACCCTTTGATTGCAGCAAAAATCAAACTAAAATCTTTGACACTCCATTGACGCTCACCTTAGAGGGGGAATCATTTTGGTTGAATGTCATACCGTCATTATTGACAGCCAATATTCAGTTTCTAAGTAGAATCGTTTGTTTCAAACAGCATCAAGGCCTATCAGTTTCTGAGCCACCATTATTCACGTCATCAGTTTGAGGAATGACGTGGTTCCGTCACGTTTTGGCGCTTTCAGCCAGTATGTTACGGCCTACAGAGCCATCAACTAATTTCAGACATATAGAGCCGGACTTCCTGCCGTTTCTTTTTCCAGCTTGTTTTCCTCAATTTCCATGACGTACAATGAGCAATCATCAAAATTTCGACCATCTGCAGCAGGTGTGAGTGGACAGTTGTGCAGTACGCTATATGAACTAATGCTTCATGAAGGCTGCCATTGATCCAAGGTCAGACTGTGCACTGACCACTCGTCCTATGACTTAAATGACAGCACTGAACTATATTTTGTTAGTAAATTTCGTCTCAATTGTAGGTTTTGCTTTCTAATGTAACTTTAATAGGCAGGTCGATATCAAGTTTGCTGGCAGTCTGTGAACCAGATTTGCAGTCTAGAACATTCACATGGCCCGTACGACCCTTGCACATCCTCTGATGAAATATCATGACTCACAATGTAGTCACTGAAATTAGGAAACGCTGACACATAGCAATGTAGGTACACAAATTGCTTTTCTGCGAGATAGGTCTCCAAAATTTACTATTTGGCTATCTATACTGGCGGCGAGGCAGGAGCTGTCACCATATCTTCGTCCGTATGCAATTTCTATATGGTAATTGTCTAGGGATGCTTCATGCAGGGGTAAAATGTTGCGTGTTCAACTAGCTTTGATTCCCGCATCAGTGTAGAATCAGTCCCAACATCGGGCGAAAGAAATGGTATAAATTTGTTTGACTGTGGTTTCTGTGAACCCACCCTGATTTGACTACATCATGGTTGAGAAGTCACTGCCAGCATTTCCAATTGTCCTTGGACGATATCAAGAGTCTGCATATGCTCTGCATCTGTTGTCGGGGATGTGGAGGCCGCAGTCGTGTTTATTTGAGGGTTGACAACCGCCATAACCTTCAATTCGGCTGTCCCGTACCTCATATCTCTCACACGAAAGTAGATTGCTGCATCCGCCCATCCTGGTTAGGTCAATTCGTCAAACCTGATCTGAGTGTGCCGAAAACTCTCCATGCCGTGCTGTACCGTTTTGGAGATAGTGCCCATCACCCAGCCAGGTTCAATATCATCATTGAGCTTGCCCAGCTCTTTCTCTTCTTCATCATCTTCCTCATCTTCCCCATGCTGCTGATCGTCGGAACTGGCAAGATCGCTCGGACTGTCTCCGATAGCATTCAACATTTCTTCAAATGGTGTTTCGGGCTTTCAGGTTGCAGTAGTCATATCTTTCAGCACTTGCATCATCGCTGTCTCTGCGTATTGAACTCGCTTTCTTGCCACAGCGGTCCCTTTCTCCACAAAATCCTCGATCCATGTCTCTTTCTCTGCATTGTTTAAAATCTGCGTTTTCTGTCTTTTCTCCACCGCAAGCTTCTTTTTAGATCGTAAGTTGCACAATGCTACCAATGGTAGCACCCATTCTGCCTCCAGGCCGCTGTAGCCTTCATTCGCTTGATGACTTTGATGAGTGGCCTTCTTTGTCATTTTGCCATATTTATACACCTGAATTGGCGAAAAGTTCTTTTGAGCAGCATTGACCATTGTATCGTGTGTTGACCTTCTTGTGGGGCGAGATGTTGGATGTTTCAAAATATGGACCAGATGGAGGCAAGCTGAGTCTTTTATGTCACGGTTCGTATGTTTGATGAACTCGAACAAAGCAAAATCTGCGTTTTGACAGTCATTTCCGCTAGAATAGTAACACTAATCGTACATTATGGCATGATAGTTAGCTTATGTTTCATGTAAGAGCCCGGTTATGTGTTCAGCCAAACATCCCCAGACGACCTTTGCATCGAAGAATTTCCTTTTTATATCTATCAAACTTGAGATATCAGTTGCCATTCAGTTCAGCGTAACCCTGCAAACCTACAAATAAACATTATTGGACCGACTTACTGCAAATGGCGAGACTGTTGGAGTCACCTCCAACTAGGATGTATCTTGAGTAGAACGTGCAAGTTGACAGTCATTCATTCCTTTTTGACTGGTAGCTTTCTATATATTCCTCAGGACTTTCCACTTTTCATTATAATCTTCCTAACCATTTTCACAACAGCAAGTAATGTCTCCACAAACACCTCAGCCGGGTGTGATTCACTCCGAATCGATCTGAAACACGGGCGCCTCCTCATATGCGCCCCAGGCTGTGATACAGTTGCAACGCAGACACCAGTTAGTCCACCCTGACGCTGCAATTGCAGCCACCGAAAATACAACCCAGGACACACATTGAAAATAAACTACGTAACACCGAACGCAGCAATAATACGCAGCAGCATGCAAACGGATGTAAGTAGCTCCATATCATTATAGAAGGCTGTGAACTAACGCTATCATGTACAGCTGGTGTACGTAGAGAGCTGCGTGACTGCTGTATCACTGCCCAGAAGGGTAAACCTCCATGGTCAATGAAGGCATTTGTCCGCACAGTCCGCGAAATCGAACATCATGATGGCATGATCCCAGGGATTTTCGCGCACAAATTTCGTGATAAAGGTCCCCGGGAGTGGACAAAACAGGCTTTAAAGACTCTAGAGGAGGCTACAGAGTCGTATATAGTGGAGGTAATTGCCGCATCTTCCATTTAGAAGCAGCAACTAATTTCTTGTAGGTTTTCAACATGTCTGCTACTATGGCAAGGCAAGGAGGTCTGTTACAGCTGGAACGGTCCAACATGCACCTTGCCTTGAATATGGCGAAAAGGGCCAAAGGAGGGTTTTCGCGCGCATCAGTAGAGGAAAGGCAACAACTAATCAAGAAACCTCAAGGCGAAGTCCGAGAAGACAAGAAGAGTGGAGTTTAGTTTCCTGGCCATAAGAAGGTGAAGGCTACGATGCAAAAACACCTGGCAATGGTTTATAAAAAACATACGGCTAGCTGCCTTCCATGCCAAAATGATACAGTACAGAATCTTTAAACACGGTGGAGGCGCAAAAGAACCGCCGCACATCCACCAGAACCGGCGGCACCTCTGTCCGCAATGCCATCTCCGCACGAAACGCCACCTGCACCACTAGGGGACACTGAGGGAAACAAAACTTATGAAATCGACCGTATGACATCCAGGTGTGTCTATATGCATTCTCCACTTCCAATGACTAAATTTTTCAATCATAATGCATTTGCCAAGGATAGCAAGCGCTATAAAGATTTTATTCCGGATTTGTTGAGTACACTATCTGATGCCTGGAAATACCGCTGACATTGATTTTGAAGATGACAACAGCCTGTTGGGCGAATCTGATGGTGCGGACGAGAATTGATTGAAAGGAACAGGTGTTTCGATTAATATCATTATCTACATTTAGCGGACACTTTAAAGTATATTTTAAAGGATACATTTCTATGCACAATTAAAGAACAATGTAGTGATGAATGAAAACATACATGAAAAGGATAGAACGACTGCCTAAATACTGTAAATGATGTTCTATGCCAAAGTGAATGGTTGCATAATGTGCATATGCCTGTGGCAAAGTGAGGGTCAACGGAGCGTCAACGATTTTTCATCCTGTAAGTCAGGTGATTAGAATGCGAATTTATCGTTTTGATCTATAATCATTGTATTGGCCACCTTTTTAGGGAAAATAGAATGTGATACTCTCCTTGCCCCATTTTGGCAATGAGCGTCAACAAAGCGACAATGTTTTTTGTCCTGAATCTTGGGTAATCTTGGTGGGAAATGATCGCATACATCTAGAAACAATGTTTTGGCACCCTGTGTATGCTGATAAGCAAGAGGTCATCCCGTCGCAGCCTTCCGGAAAATCACAACTGATTTCGTTTTCTATGCTGCAACTCAGTGATCCTGAACGTTTCAGTCTATAAAACCATTCAAAACTCCATATATAGTCAGTAGCAGCCATCTCGCACCTTGATTAACCATTCTGCAAGCCCAAAAATTGTTAATTCTCCGTTGACACTAATTTTCAACATTGGACAGGGAGCGTGTTGCTTTCTTTTTAGTCCGTAAAGGCGGCCAATACATCGCTGACGCATAACAAAGGACAAGTCGCTTTTCAATTACCTGAGTTACGACACAAAAAATCATTGACACTCCGTTGACGCTCATTTTCAAGATCAGGCAGGGAGTGTGTTAATATCTTTTTAGCCTGTTAAGGTGGCCAATACATCGCTTATGCATAACAAAGGACGAGTCAATTTTCAATTACCTGACTTACAACACTGAAAATCGTTGACGCTATGTTGACGCTCATTTTCAAAATGGGGCACCGTGCGTGTATCTCATGTTTTCAGTTATAAAGGCGGCTGATTCATCGGAAAAGAACAAGGGTGTGTAAAAGTTAATATTTTGCAATTAACTGAAGGGTATCTGAATGCGCCCATAAATTGAAAACCCCGAAACACAGAACCGGAGATTGGAACCGACGGGTCAAGCCAAACTAGGCAAAATCAGGAGGTAAACAAGTAGGGGTCCGGGTTTTGCCCGTCAAGATGCTGCGAGTCGGGTTTTTGGACGGTTCTGGAACTGAACTGCGCCGTTTATACAGTCCAAACCTGAACTGCTGGCATGTTATCCGGACCGGTTGCTGACACCAGCCGTGCCGTTTTGGCTGTGTCGCTCCACGTTGCGCACCTCTTGCTGAATGCAATACAGTGTTTTTCGCAATTGGGGCCCCGTTCTAGAGTGTGCCTGCAGAGTGATCCCTGCTATGTAGTGCACCCCACTACATTGTACTTCTGGTCGCTTGTCCGGTGGCTGCCGGATAGTGTTAGCAACGGTTCCGATTTCGGACCGTTTGCAATATAGCGGTTCCAACAAAAACCCGCCCCGGCCTGTTCGGTCCGGGCTTGTACCAAACGGTTCCGTCAATTAATTCCATGAATATTCATCAGATAATGTTGTGTTTGGTATATGAAATATGCAGCTTTGGACGGCGCATTTTTTCGTTGTCTCCGATTTTTGATATCTTCAAAACTCAGTAAGCTGCTTTGAAATTATTGCCATTTTCGGCCCAAAAACGAGGTTTTTGGGCTACCGCTTGCTGAGATTTGAAGATATCGAAACTCGGAGACGGGCAAAAGATGCGACGTACAAAGCTACATATTTTATGTACCAAACACTAAACGCTCTGATTAATATTTGTACCCTTTATGCGATGATGCGCGTAAAAAATCGTCGATTTTTGATGGGGTAAGGCCGTTGCCACGCAGACCTTGAAAACTGGCCGGGTCCAAAACTGGAACTGTTGCTAACACTACTGCCAGACCAGTAGCCATAGTTGGGCTTGTTGCCGGACTTGTTTTCTATATAGCCCAATCAACAGGTGTGCTCACACCAACTGGCAGGGCCTGCATTCGTGGACACCTCGACTTAGTACCACACGCCCGCCGCTTTCAATGCCGTTCTTAATTACTCTCACTTTCATATTGTTTTCCTTTACGAATTCAAATTCTGATGACAAGGCGAGGTCTCCTGTCTGTGTCTTCTCGCTAATGGGGTGGGGGTTCACCAGCCATTTGACCTGGTTTGTGATTGCTATGCCCACAATCTCCGTGTCACATTCCTGTCGCATTGCATTCAGGCCTTCTGTTACTTTTCCCATGTACACCACTATGGGTACTGTATGGATTTTGTCCAATCTCAGCTCTTGTTTTCGTTGTCATCCATGATGGCTTTCTCAACCTTCCTGGCGACTGTGATGATCATGCTGTGGTAACACATGGTAATCTCTGCTGTCACATTCTGGTGCGTGATCACCTTCTAAGCGCCCTTTTCATTCCTACTTGTATTAATGATCCTGATGTGGGCCAGGGCCTCCGGGTTGTAAAGCGCTCTGTTGATTCCAGACGCAATGTCTTGGTCCATCCTATAGGGGAGTCGCACACACACTACTCTCCTTATGATTATGCATTGGACTGCCATTTACAATCCAGTGGTTGCGGCTGGGGCTGGGCTACCCAGCATGTTGTCGTTTCGTAGTCAGACCGTCCCACATGGTGTGGGCAGTGTTGGCACTGATGTTGTCACCCATATCAGTGACGATATAGCTCTCTGGGTCTGTGTTGATCTTGGTCTCAGTGGCGGTGCTGGTGATGGTGGTAGTGCTGGGTTATGATTTTGGACTTGGTTTCATTTGGGTTTCAGCATTGGAATTGATTGTTGCTGCCATGCATGTTGCACCTGCTGGCACTCTTCTGATGTATTCGGTGCACCTATCAGCTTCAGGTTTTCATATATGGAAACCTCCAGGCCGAGAGTTTGAGTGTCCGCTGTCTGTTATTCATTCTCGTCTCGTTCTGTTGCAACCACCACTCTTGTGACCATGTCCATTAAGGGCTTACGTTACAGCATGGCATCCTGGTGGTATGTGTCCCGCTGTTCCTATTTTTCTTCCAACCATAGTGTTATCTCTGACCACTGCGCCTACTGCAGTGCAGCCTGTAACTCCAGTATGTTTGCGAACATTGCAATGGTTGTGAGTAGCTGTGCTAATTTGTGGGCTTGCTGTTGAGAATTGCATGCCATATGGCTCTTCCAGCTCCCGAGGTCCCAGGTCATCGCTGGCAACAGACTGTTTCTTCTTCATTTTCAGTTCTCATTTCTCTCCATTGTCTCCAGCATGTCTTTGCGACCAGTCTATGCGAGGATGGACGTCACCAACGTCTCCATCTCCATTGCCATCTCTATAGCCGTGTGACTACTTCCATCCGCCGCTCCTTGGGTGTCCTGGCCGCCCCCATTGCTCATTCGGACTTCTGTAATAACTTCGGTGAAGCACACCGCTGGCACCGTAGTCCTCATGATCACTTGAACATTTGCCCCCTCGTCGGAACAATCATGTTTTTTGTGATCAATTCTCCCAAATCCACTGCACTGCATGGGTTGTTGTACGCGCCCTCCTCCTGCATACTAGAGGGTACTCGGAAGCCTGCTGCTGGCTCAATTCGACAAACTCAACCTTGTGCCACCACGCATTGTCAAATTGCTATTATTGTATTCGATTTATTGCGCAGTCACTGTTTCACCAAGAGATTTGTCACACATATGCTTTACTCGATTCAAGAAGGAATATTGCCGGGAGAGGCAATGGAGCTGTATGGAGATGAACCCGCTCAGGTATTTGATTGTTCCAGTTTTTGATGTGACTCTTTTAAACTCATTTGCAAGATGAATGTTTCCCTGTACAGAGGCACTGCTGGGTATCAAGACATTTGTGTATCATCACAATGTGGCGCAGTACTGGAATTATAGTGAAGTCATGATCAACTCCATGGAGAATGATCTGGAAGAGATTCTCTATCACAAGGATGTTTTCAATCGATTATGTACCAGTAAATCTACAAAGCAGGTGGCAAAATAGATGAAACAGCTGCATACATAAAACAAAAAGGATGAACAGGAGAGTCAAGCCATTTGGAACATAATTTCGGCCACTGCAGATAGTCTTCACGTTCATGATGATAAAATGCTGATTGAGTTAGATCCTTCACAACATCTGGTTAACGGATTGGATTTGAACATGTTAAAGATGTATCTTCTCAATCAATTCTATGAATGTATCGGCCCGCAATGCAAGCTCTCACATACATGGTCTGAACTCTGACACAGAGGGATGATGAATATTCATCAAGCGGACAATTCAATTATGATGAGGGCGCATTCAAGATTTTGCAAACAAAAGCCTGAAAACAAGTGATGCAGTATTGAGACCGGAATGCAACAGGAGCAAAACCACGGTGTGATGATGATATGCCTTGAACCTAAGGGCATCTGTAGCAAATGCTGAAAAACCCACCAACAGAAATCATAACCCTGGATGCTTTGGCTGTGGGATGTGCCATGCCAAAACGGGAGATACAGAATGACATTATTTGGTGTCCCAAGAGATTTGCCGACTTCACAGATTACCATGATCACACTTAGTATACCAGTCGTCTCCAGTTTGCAAAATATATTCTGTACAACTGATGTAAGCAACGGTTTGGGAGACGAACTGATTCAAATATAGCAGGCCCAAAAAATGCCGGGACTCACCAGTCCGGTCCGGGTTGGTATCAAACTGTTACTTCAAATCACTCCATGAATGTTAATTAGAAAATTTAGTATTCAGTATACACAATCTGCAGTGTCAGACGGCGCATCTTTTGGTAGTCACCGATTTTCAACATTCTCAACACTCAGCAAGCTGGTTTGAAGAAATTGTCATGGTTGGACCAACAATGAGGATTTGGACAACAATGTGCCAAGGTTTGGAGATATCAAAAATAGGAGACAGGCAAAAGATTCGCCATGCAGTGCTGTACATCTTACATTCCAAAATTCAAGCTGTCTGATGAATATTTGTGGCCTTAATATGATGGTGAGAATAAAAAAAGGTCTATTTTTGCTCAGGTAAGGCCATTGCCATGCAGATCTATATACCCAGCCAGGTAAAAAACTGTAACCATTGCTAATACAACATACAACGCTGCGGCATTGCCTGCGACACCTTCCCCATGCAAGGAACATGGCGTTCATGTGACTTATTGCACTGGGTCCACAAGGGTGGAGAAAGCATCAGCCATGAAGAAATGATATAATGTTTGTCTAGGTGCGGATGAGTTTGGATATGACCTATAAATTAACTGCTGTAAGCAATTTCTTACAGTTGAATTATTTTTTCTCTGTCAGGGAGGCTGGATTGAACATTTCAGGGCGTCTTGGCTGGGATCTGACGTGTTCATCAGGGCTGAGAGGTCAGACTGCTACTATGGAGAAGATTTCGGAGTGACATTAACCTCCAAAACAACACTTGCGAAATGGAGGGTGCGGTTAAATATGTCGGGATACATACGCCAGCGTTCGTCCTCACAGGCTTACATGTGGTAATTATTGGAATACGGTTGCAAACGTGGATGCCAGTGAGAGTAGGTGTAGATGTATATGTAAGATTATCATTAGAGATCTAAGCCTCGTGGAAAGCCCACTATACAGACTGGCCATGACCCGACCCCGGGTCACTTGCTGCCGTTACATTATCCCTCTCTTTAAGTGCAGACCTCCAGGGCTGCATAAGCCGTCGAATAGAAAAGGCAAGTAAAGCCATGAAAGCTTTAACAATCATACCGCGTACGTACTTGTACAAGCTCACACTTCCCGCCACCGATTGGCAGCATATGGTAGCCTTTTGGTTGATCCGGCGCACGGGGAAACTCCACCTCTACTTTACTGCAACCCGGAGTGTGTAAAAACCCATGGCGATGCCAGTTATACCGGGCCGAGATTCAAAGAAGTAATGAAGTATGGAGTAGAGAAGATAAAAGCGCAACAGAAGAAAGGAACAGTCGATTAATCACATTTCCTCCGATCCTGATTTCTGATAGTTTTTTAATCCATTTCCTCCACTTCCGAGTCTCGGACCTCAATTCCTCCTTATCTCCCTTCCCGAACTCCTACAGCATCGGACTTGCCATTCAGTACCGCACTGGTATCTCATATCATCTCGGCGTAGCGCTTTGTTGGAATTACTAGGGTGGCAGAGCTTCCGCTCATGACTTGACATAGATGGGAGGTTTCTCTGCCGGCATCGTTTGTTGCGATCGGTAATAATCACTCCTATACCTCAATTGCATCGTGTGTAGCCACGTCTCATTCATCGACATCTAACATGTCAGCTTCTCTACGATGGTTATACTTTCCAAACTCAAGCGCTGTTGCACTCCCCCGAGCCTCCTTGCAGTGCTCCATAAATTATCTCGTTCAGCCGGTTGTCATCGGTAAGTGGGATTGACTCGATGATGGTGCTTGACTAGGCATCGTCTGTGGAAGTCCGCTTCGGTGACCATCTGGTCGACTTAATCCTTCCACTCCCGATAGGCGGCTTCCGTAGAATCTTGTCTGACTTATCAGTAGCGTTCTCAGTCGACTTCTCAGTGCGTGTCTGAGTTGGCTGGCTCTCGCGGGGCTTCGACTTGTCGGTAGGACTTGATTGTCTAGACATGGCTACAATGATTCCACCAGTCCGGACGGACCCGGTCTGGGGTAGGGCTCAGTCCGGTCCGGTCCCACCGGAATGTCGGACTGGACTGAGGCCCAGACTGGCAGTCCTGGACTGGACGGGCTTGGTCTGGACCGATCCATTTACGCATATAATTGTGTCATTACTTTTTAGCCAAGTACTACCGAAAACATGACTCATCCTCACTTTTTATCACCACTCACCCCCGAATACCCACTCTTATCGAAATTATACCACTTCTGTCTGTATATTCGGCTCCGTCGAGATATATTTTCCTCATCAAAAGACTAATAACCGGGAAAGTATACCCTAACCCTGGACACCGTGAGGGATCGGTCCGGACCAAGCCCAGTCCAGTCTGTCAGCATCTGGGATCGGTCCGATCCTAGTCCAAAGAATTTCTTGGACTGGACCTGGACTGGACTGGACGGTTCCGGTCTGGACTGATCCATTGCTGGACTGGTGGAATCATTGCATGGCTATCCCCCTCAATAAAAATTGGTTGCTCCGTCGATGACTTCTGCATCATATTGATTGTCAATTGCAATTGTGGCTTGATAGCAGTGTAACTTTGATCTCCAGATTGGGATTCATTGGTGAATCAGGATTGTAATTGTAATCTCTCTGTGATTCGACATTTAAATTGGACCGGCTCTCACTTCGTCTGGAGAAAAGTTCAGTCTTGGCATAGACCGTGGTTAGAATTGGCCGCGGTAAAATTGCGAAAAGTCTATCTCTTCTTGACTTTGGACATTGCTGTGAGCTTCAGCTCCTCTCATCGTCATTGCCGTCAATTGACATTTGTGGATTGTGGATGACTATTTGAAGGTGATAGAATGCGCCAATTGCACTGGGCGTCAGCGGTATATCATTAACCCATATCTAACATGTAAGTGTAACCATAGGTGGTCATACTCACCGTGTTAGGAGCGCGCTTCTGTTCTCGGAAAGCCGCTTGGTACATTAAATTTGCAGATCTCAGCATCTCTTGATTCGGCATTTGGTAGGGTCATGGCGTACGGTTTCTCACTGAAAGTTATTTGGATGAAAGATTCGGTGCGTTCTTAGGCGACTTCTCTGTGGTGATCTCGTTAGGCAGCTTGGATAGAACTTTCTTTGGCTTCCCGGTAGTCATATAGTAGGCCCCTGGTAAATCCTTCGGTATTCACTTCAGTGTGCCGTTTAGCGATAGTTTCTTGATTTTCCGGTACACTATTTGGTAAGTATCTCGGTCGGAGGCTTGGTACAGTACACCTCCCACAAACGCTCTCGATCTCCATGTCAAGTCATCCGGAATTTATATCCGTCGCTGTGAGATCTCGGTGATTATCTCTTGGTGGTTTTCTCGACTGTCTCTCGTCATGCCATTCAGTAGGCTATTCAGTATGCTGGTTGGTCATATTCCATCTCGTTCGGTGGCCCTGTTCGGTAGTAGGATTGCGGTTATTTGGTATGTCTTTTGGAACTCTTTCAATATCCATAGTTGCACTTGGTCGGCATGGATCAGGCTCGTTTGTGTTGTGAAGGCTCGGGTACCTTTGCAGGTGTACTGGACGTCCGTCGTATGGTAGGTGAACATGTCGTCACAGATCGTATGGTGCGCTCGCTGGCTCTCCTCCGCTTTGTTGATTCATCTTTAGGTGTGCTTGCCATCACTTGAATCTTTGCACTTATCGTCGTTCTCTGAGTCCACTAGTCGATTCATTTCCATGTTCACTGGACGCCGCTTACCTTCTCAATTGCTGAATGTATCTCGCGGTGCTTCGTTCTTGCACTTCTGGTACGGCAATTGTTTGTGGTATGGGTTGCGAATCCGGGACGGTCATCCCACTATTGATGAAACCCGTTGCTCCACTGCCGACTAATCTCATACGGCTTGACGGCGAATATTGGTTGGAAGGGCTTGATTCGGAGGTCGATTTGCCGTCATCTAGTGTTATCCTAGTTGTGTAGCTCGCGATCGCCGAGTCTGAGTTGGGATTTCGTTCGGGATGGTATTCTCGGTAATATAACTTCGAACCAGATTTGGCATTGTATTCGGTATTTTAAACTCCACCATACAACTGCGTTATATAGTCTCTTAAATAGTAGTCGGGAATGTACTCGGTACTGCAAGGCTGCCGGCATCTATATGTGCATCTCGCCATTCAATTGCTACTCTCATAGATTATCATTCTCATTGAAAGTAAGTATATTTGATAGGATAGATTTTCACAATACTCCATGTATATCACCATAGTCAAAGACTGATTGTCATCCTTGTCCGAGCATCTCCGGGATGGGCATATCGGGGCTTGTAAGTCCAATTCTAATAGTGTCAACGATAGCTGTTTTCACAATCAAGTAGCCTTCCGCAGGACAGTTGCCTCTCATATCTGTCCGGGTTTCTCTTATTTTGAGTTGGTTCCAGTAGTTGAAAGATTCACTCTGTGATTTCATCGTCGTTCGCCCAGTATGGTGTACTCGTGCCGGGGCTTCCAATTGTAGTTCATTTGTGTTCGGCGCTTCTAAGTGCGCTTCAGCGCTGTGAATTGTCATTCGTCTGTGTAGATGATGTCCAATCTGCAGACCCGCACAAAGTCGTACGAACTGCTTGATCTATGATAGGCAAAATAATCATAGAAAGGATAGAAGCGGTGAAAGGGAACATCCAGGAGATGTAGTACCGCCTGCCCATCCAATGGAAAATGACCGTAGCCTGCAATGATCCCTTCGGTGACTCGACATGCCGATAGCCGTCATTCAAATGTCTCCTCGGAGAGGCTCTTCTGCCACCACCACTGCCACTGCTCTTTGTTACCCCATCCAGCCGGCGAAGGTTACCGCTTCTGCTGGCTCATGATGCCCCATCCATAGGTGCCTGTACTGTAGCTCCCAGCAAGCTGGTGTAAACCCCAGACCGTTGGGTGAATGCCATGATATCCGCTTTCTAGCTAGTAGTCGGCATGTGGTCCCTGAGTTGTTATCCCGGGGAGAGGTATGTCCTACAATGGGGTCAAAGTTTTGTTGATGCTTGTGGAGAAGGAATGTCCTTACCGCGATTGTCTTGGTAGCATTTCTCGTGGCACAGACATATTTCCGCTGCTCCACACCATTCACATATCAATTTGCTCTTCGGCAGTCCATAAAGGAGTCTCCGAGAGAAGTATATTGTTGAAGGTAAGACCGGCACAGTGACCAATTGACCATTACCAGGTTTGGGCCCTAAACTACGGCAGTTCTGTACCACATCACACATTGAAATGGGCACATCCACCAGATCAATTCGTAATTCTCAATCCGCTCCATATCACCATATTGACTGGTAATGTATGCCACTCGATAATAGTAATTCCTGATTTTGCTGGTATAGATATGATTGACTGAGTACCGTGGAATGGGTCCAAGCATGAATGAAAACTCGTATTATACATATCTCATCGGTTGATAGGATCCTCCAATTAGTATCCTGAAAGTGAAACCTCTGGAGGTGGTAGTCACGAATCATAATGTTGTCTTTCCCGTAGCAATTATAGACATTTTCGTCATCATAGTCGGTTTGCGGAATTGTGTAGGTCTCGACCGTAAATGAAATGTGCTTCTATCGTAGCGTGTCTTCTCCGTAGGTGCATTCCGCTCGTGCAAACGTTTGTGGTGGTAAGTATGCATTATTCATAGACTGATTCTCTTCCGTCAGTATGCTTCTTCGCTCGAGTAGTGTATCTATAGGTATAAGTCGCTGTAGAATGCCTCTGGAAGTGAGCTTCTTCAAGGTTGCTAGAGTTGTAGGCGTACACGCTAGGTTTGATAGGTACACTTCGTTCAAATAGCAGGATAATAGTCGTAACTGTACTGACTAGAAAATCGTATCCAACTTCGCCTTTGATTCTCGATATGGCCGCATTCAGGGGAAAGAACACTCTGTCCATTGTAGGTCCTCTGCCTGATGATAACGTTTAATAGACTTGTAGGAATTGTATTCAAACTCAGTTAGATCGAACGTATGCAATTTTTCTTGTTGGTAGGGTCGAATAGTCGTGTCCGGTAATGGTGATAATTGTCATTGTTGCTGACACATCTTGTGTGCGAATTGGTTTCTGAACTCCCATGCGCTGCCGTCAGGTGACTCAATTGAATGATGGAACTATCAAAGCTCCGTCCTTCCCAGTAATGAACGTTCGATACCTCGCTTGGAGGGCTGTTGTCTCACATGTTGATTGTATGGTGTCGCGAGTAGGAAAACGGGTAAACTCGTGAAATCCAGTGAGCGAAATGTATCCGTTGACTGCAAATGTGATAATAGTATATGGGGACATCGGCCAGCATTTGTCCTGATAGGCATACTTGTGGTAATTGTGGGAATACAGTTGCCAATGTGGATGCCAGTGATAGTAGGTGTAGATGTATATATGTAATGGCACGACTGCACATGATGTGCCCAGGACCAGATAACCCCGGTTTTCAATAGTTGGCTTGCCACGAGCCTTAGATCTCTAATGATAATCTTACCTATGAATCTACACCCATAATCACTACAGTTTACGTTTGCAACCATATCCACTCAATTACCGCACGTGAGCCTGTGTAGCCGAGTTCAGGTACACATGCCTTTACACTATTATCGCTGTCAAGTACATGGATATGATTCACTCAGGGGATTCACGAGTGTACCCCTATTTTGACAACGAAGAATACAAGGTCAACAATCAGAAATCCACTTCAACATCAGTCCAGAGACCTGCCGTTTACATCAGCGTTGAGTCTTAGGAAATTCATCCTTCAATCAAGAAATTGACGGTAGCAGAGATGATTCCGATGATGTAATGGCCACCTAGTGTCGTCACGGCCAGTATCAACAATTTCTACGAGTACCGAGAAACGAGTCTTATACCCTCTCGATCAGAAATATCGCATACGATCAACAGAGAAGATTAAATACTAACAGCTGCAATTAATCCCCGATCGGCGGAGGTGATGTAATTGCGATCACGTTTCCCTTAACATGTCGATTCACCATCAAGAGCCGTACACGAAGTTGGAGATGATATTAGAGTCAACATGGCCACATCACACGAATCAACACGCTAATACAGCCCATTCGCGGTTGAATTCCCCCAAGTCCAGTGGACTGCACCTGCATCACCGATGATTCCCCTACAGCAAGACGATCTTCGAACCACAGTTATTGCAGGTCGAACGAAGCCCACATACAGATGAGAAGGACCCTACCGGCCGTGAGCGCCTACGAATGAGACGAACAAAACCCACTGAAGGAGGAGGAAGAAGCCTACTTAAGGAGCAGCAGGATTGCACCATCGAAGTACAGCAATGGAGGAGATACTTTCCACGAACAACGAAATGTGCCTCAGACATGAAGTACTCTACAGATGAAGTTACCTACGAAGATGAAGAACCCTGCAATCGAATCACACCTATCGCAGAGAAGCATTGCACGGCGCGGAGTGCACTACTGTCAAAGTACGCCTACAAATACACTAAATGGATGCTGAACGATCATTATGTCAAATGCACCAACGTGGACACACAACCCTGCAAATGCGAACCTTTGCACACTGCAAAGTGCACTTACGGTCGAGACCTTCACACTCCCAAAGATCAACTGCGGTGAATGAGATTGAGAGAAGATATGAATTGAAAGATATGAGATGAACTGGGTGCATGTGGTTCGAAAGGCATCATCCAGAACCTACTCCCTGCCGAACTGTAACAATGGCACACGCCAGCATTCAGGGAAACCGAAGTCAGCGTTCAGAAACCCGTGTATGGGCGAGGGATATCATAGGCAAGCTATCTGCTATAGAGCTACCACCATTGTGAGGGGAGAACACGGAGATACACTTATTGCGGAAGCGATTGTTATCATTGCAAGCCCGGGAGGTTCGCACAATATTGTGAATACACAACTCAGTCAACCCGGATGGAGAGGTGTTAGCAGCATGATGCTTTCGGCCGCAAATAAGTCGTCTGCTTGCTAGCGAAGAGGTTCCCTTGGGTTTCGCTATACGAGTAGAGGATTGCATTGGATTGCTGGCAGCTAGGGTAGAGTGGACTCACAAGAAATGTGGATACCCTCGTATGGTGGATAAGTGAGCAGGAGCAGCGGCATTAGTTGCGGCAGAAAAGGAACCCAACTCGGGTATACATGAACGACTGCTACTCGCTTGCCGAGTCACGATGGGAGCACTGCGCGCCACAGTCATGCTGCATTGTGTCGGGCCAGCGGTACCGCGACAGCTGGATTTTCCTCTTCACCGCCTCCATCGTGTTCAATGTCTTTGGCTGACACGGATGATGCAGATACGAAATCGTATAAGCGAGTCCGAAGTCTGGAGCAAATTCTCACAGACTATCGAGAGCAGTGAAGCGCACTTAGGAGCGCAGGAGACTTCTCAAGATGAACGTTCGGAGACATGTGAAATGATTACTGGAGATTGAAGACCAGAGATAAATCTCGAGAGAGAGAAAACCATTCATGCTTGGTATATGATGATATCGAGGCTATGTGAAGTTATACACATTTTGAGATTACTGACTACTAAGTTCATAATCCGAAAGTTGGAATTGAGCGCAAGCATGCAGCTACGATGTACCGGCGGCATGGCTCCACAGAGTACGATCCAGAGCACCATGTAGAGACGCCGAATGAACCAAACGCATAACAGAGTTAGTATGCTGAATACGATTCAGAATCCGTTTCACGAATACAAAACTACAAATTTACAATGCCGATTGAGATGCCGACCCAGACTCAGCTACCCCGAGATTCTCCATTCGAGCCCGCCATCGACTTCACAATTAACACTCAATGAAGTTGTACCAATCAATATGGCACCCAACAAAGCCGTATAAGATTAGTCGTCGACGGAGCAACGGCTTTTAAAAGACAGGAATCACCATACCAGAATTAAGAACTGTACGGCAAACAATCAACTTGCCGGAATTTCTGGAACGATGGACCATGAAGCACATTCAACAATTGATATGGCTTGCAGCGACAAGATTACCTGAGGAAGAAGTGGCAGGCAAACCAGAAGAAAGCCAGCCAGCGCACTGGGCGATTGGGGATGATAAGTTCAGCAACCATACGATGGATGACAAGTGTACATGCAAGTGCACCGGAGAGATGATGAGAAGTCAATAAGCGAAGCAAAGTCAACAGGACACCCTAATCTGGATGGTTGAAGCATAGCTGTTGCAGTGAGGTTGAGATTGAGGACATTGGGACATCTCATACGACATCGAAGGGAGATAGTCTGCAGACAAAGCGACTGTCGATTCAAATGATGTGTCGAATTACAGAGAGATTACAATTACAATCTCGATTCATGATTACACTACTACCGAGCCACAATAGCAATCAACAATCGATCTGATGAACAAGACTTCGACGGAGCAATGACTTTTCAAAAGGGGGAGATAACTACCTCTACACAATCAAATCCTACCAACAACTCCAAAGCCCACCAAGAGGCAATCTACCAAGACACGTACCAAGAAGTCAACCTGTCAAGTCCTACCGACGAGTAGACAAGCCCACCTGGAGGCAATCAACCAATTCACGCACCGAGCAGTGGACGGAGAAGTCATCTATTGGACCAACATTCTACTGAAGCCACCTATCAAGAGCCCAATCATGAAGTCGACCGGAGAGTCACCGAAGCGGACTTACACAGATTTTTACCGAATAAAGATGAATATACCAGTCAATGCCAAGTACCGATAACTACCAGCTGCGGGATATACGCTACAGAGCATGCGGAAGCACTGCCTGGAGGTGCAAGAGAGTGCAGGCATCCTTGAACTTGTTAAGTACAACCATTTTGGAGAAGCTTACGTGTTAGATATCGAAGAATATGACACAAGTGACATATACGATTGACGGCTACAACCGATGCTGGCAGCGGAAGCTCCCATGGATGCCAAGTCATGGATGGAAGCTCGACCACCCTGACGAATTCAAACAATGACCTACGCCGGGATATACGGGCCACAGGAATAGATGGTCAGAGGAGTATGGGTTTAGTTAGGAAGTCGAGATATGGAGACGGTATCACTTTTAGATGTTATCATGGATCTCTCTTCTCTTCTCTTCTGTGGATCTTGGCCCGGTATAGTTGTCGTCGGCACGGGTTGTAATGACTCCGGATCTCAGGCAATGGGAGGTGTAGTTTCCCCGTACACCAGATCTGTCGAAAGGTCGCCTTTGAGCTGTACCGATCAATTGTCGTACTTATGGGTTGGTGCAATTGCGTACGTAGGATGATTGTGTCATTCCTTGTTTCCCTTTCCTTCTCATCACTAATAGTGGCTTTGTCAGCCCAGGAGGTCTGCACCTAAAGAGGGGGAAAATGGATTGGCACGACTGTACATGACATGGCCAGGAGCGGGTAACCCCCGTTTTAAATAGTCGCCTCGCCACGAACCTTAGATCTCTAGCGATAATCTTACCCATTCATCTACACCCATAATCACTCGATTCCAGGTTTGCAATCAGATCCACTCCATTACCGCACGTGAACCTACGTAGCCGAGCGCATGCATGGGTGCCTTTACAATATGTAAGATTATAGGAAGAGATCAAAGGCTCGTGGTGAGCCGACTATATGGAATGGCTGTTACCCGGCTCCGTGTCACCTTCAGCCGTGAAAATTTACCTCTTTTCGGCATTCGAACCGCGTATATTGTCCTTATTACAAACAGCACAAGGGCCGTACCCTATCTTTCCCTGACCCCGCAGCCAGACAGCACAAGGTATTCCTTGGAGAGAATGATTATGTTAAATGCTTGTAGTTTGTTTCACATGTTTTATTTGATTTAACGCTTGAAGGAATGAGTATTGTAATGTATAGATATCCGATGTATTTACTCTGGGTCTCTTAATTCTTGTTATGGGAGTTGTGCCCGATTGTGTATAATTGATGTCTCATTCAATTAAATAGTGAAAAATATTCTTCAATTCAGTGCAACCCGACCAAAACCGTCCAAAGGATTAGAATCTAGCAGAACAATGTAAAATCAAAATGTGCTGTAAATTGGCCTCATTTTATGGGTAAACAACAAATTGATATTTCACAACAATGGAATCATATGATTGAATGCTTCAAAGGCTGGTGATACGGTGAAAATCAGTCTCTCTGAACATTTGCGGACCATGTAGAGAAGTTCTATGGTGTGGCGTCCTCTTTGGGAAAAGAACTTCACTTTTTGCTAATGGATCAATTAGTAGTCAGAAATAGAGGACAACCAATCTATTGAATGATGGCAATATATACGAAATTATGCGGAATAGTACCTGATTTAATATTGTTACTCTGTACCACAATCAATGAGATTAGCAATTGAATGCCAAGTAGCAGATAGATGTAATGGCAATCTTGCCATACCGAACATAATCTCGCCTACTAGTCATAATACACTATCAAGCAACAATCTCCCGGAGAACACCCTGCGTAATACGTTGTGAATTGCCAAGTGACAGTTGAGGGTCAGAGCTATTTCATGGTCAAGTAGAAGATCGCTGTCAATGCCACATACTGATGGCAGAAATCAGACAGCATTCCCACCAACTGCTGCATACATGCTCGCGAGAGATCGTCTGTAGTTGACATTCTTAATTATAACAATTTCAGGGAAGGTTACCTATTAGTTGTCAATGAATGAGATATAATGTTCCATGATGCAATGGATGTATTTGAGCGATGATTACCAATGGGATTGAAGAAAGGTTAATACGGAAGCGTCCCTCAGTGCCAAGTCATGTGCGGAAGTACTGGAAGTCAGATACTTCTGAAAATGTACCAACACGAAATCAAAACCACACCATGATATGAACACATACTTGAGTCTTGGATTGCATATTGAGTCGCGGACAAGTTTTGTCATGGTGAAATGGAGGAATTGAGCTCTGGTACTCGCAGCTGAGAAAATGGGTTAGTAGAGTTTCTCAACATGGGCCCAAGGGAAGAAAACAATTTGGGAATTGGTTGATCTCTTTCTTCTAATCTGTTGTCTCCCATATTTCATTACCTCTTTGGATCTTGGACAAGTTCCAATGGCCTCAGCATTTGTTTTCTACACCACAATATCACAGGCAAGTGGAGGTCAAGATTTCCCGTGCACTGGATCTGGAGATAGGTGACCCTGAGTGGTACCGATTACTAGCTGGACTGATGGGTTTGTATAATTACACAGGTAGCAGGATTACTTAATGCTTCAATGTGGTTTATCAATCCATTTCTCCTTTACAATTTATTAAGTGGAAGTGGTCTGAAGCAACATGAGGGGAACAGGTAATGGTTGTATGTGGCCCGGGGCTGGGTAACCGCGATTTCATAAAGTCAGCCAACCACCAATCTTAGATCTCCAGGGATAATCTTTCATATACATCAACAGCTACTATCACTCGCTTTGATGTTCGCAACCATATCCCAATGATTACCTACCACATGTCTATGTAGCTGGGAGCTACTGTAAATGCCTATACATTGACTTTGAACTAACAAACGGCACTGTGCTGCATTGTGAATCTCAACCCACAGCACTGAATTTCCAAGAACTAACCACATACCATACTGCATAACAGTTGACAAGTAGTACAGTAGTCAAATAGTGTAGTTTAGAGGTCTAATATGTATCCTAATCTCGAATTGGTTTAAATTAGTACCTGTACAGAGTAATCTGGTCTGATGCAGTTTTTGACTTAGAGTGAACTGGTCTGAGATTCTGTCTTTACCGAACAGGCTTGGTCTGGACCAGTCCATTGGCTGTAATGAGGGTTATGTTAATATTTTGTTTTGGCTTGAAAATGGGACAAATATACCTGATTTAACTAAATATCTAGGTAGGACTGCTACAGTATAGGTTTGGTTGTGAGACTAGATTAAACTAGACCAGGTGTGAGATCGTCCAGTACATCATAGTCAGTCTGTGGCGCAGTCTATTGATCAGAATGGATGATGTTAACCCGCGAGTGATCAAGGTTTGACCTAAAGAACATTGTGGTTTGATTCCATACGTATCTCAAAATCCGACCAGTTCGGACCGGTTAGGCAAAACCCTCGCCCTTACTCATTACCGCGTCAGTCTTTCTGTGATTAGTTAGTCCTGTTGGTTTGAATCTCATGTTCTGCATCTTCAGTGTGTATATGAATGGTGGTATTGAGATATTCTACTGTTAATCACACAACGCTGAGATTTGTATTGCATAATCGTTTTCAAATAAATTGTCAGCTTTTATACCGGAAAGAAATGTAGATACGTGCTCTACCCACAGATGAACAAGATGGTCACAGGATTGTCTTAGTTTGTGAGTAGCAGAAGAAATGGTTCTGAACCATTACTTTAGGTATGCGTCTGGGTCGAAAGCGAACCGGCATCAAATTGGTTCCCTAGGTGGTCTATTGAACCCAATTGTTGATTTGGGTATTATTCAACAGATTTTTTCCTACCCATCTGAATTTGGCGCGTCATCAGCGGGTCATCCAGCAGGTCAATCATGATATCCATATAACGCATTTCCATGTTTTAATTGACCATAGTACTCAATCAAAATCGACCTTTCGCCATTCAGCAGTCACATTTTGTAAGGTTTGCATGTTGTGATATCAATGATATTTGAATTCATGTGTTTCATTTAATGATTTGAATTGTTGACTGTCGAGGAGGTCAATAGTTCTATTATATATTCGTATATCCATACAGTGTCTATAATACCCAATTTACATGACCAGATATTGATTGCACTCAGTTGATGATAGGTTGAGGGTTGTTTTCAGAATGTGTCAGTAACCACATAGCTTTTGCTTTTGCTGATAATGGCTGCTAATACATTGGTTCTGAATAACAGTGAGCACACCACTTACCAATTAGCTTATTAACAAGTGAAAAAATCATTGAAGCGAAATGGACACTCATTTTTAGAATGGGACAGTGATCGTGTTGCTTGCTCTGTTACTGATAATCGCCACAAATATGGTAGTTAGGCATAATAGCAAGCATATCCCCTTCCAATTATCTTATTTACATTACCAAAAATCAATGACACTCTGTTGGCACTAATTATTCGGTGTAGTGTCATTGACATTTACCATATTGCCCATACAAGCGGCTGACTATCCAATTATGATGCAATGCCGTAGCATAGCTTTCGGGATATATAAGATGCAACCCCCGAAACTGTTCAAGCTCTGTTGACAAACTTTTTAAGGTGTATGAACAACTTGATTAACCTTATTGCCTATACAGCGGACTAATACTTTGACAATGGATAACAGCCATTGAACAGCCCTTGGATAATACATGATTAAGCACTGAACATTGTTGACGCTCAGTTAACCCTCTGTTTACATTCGGTTGAGGCTTTGTTGAGTCTGTGTTGGCGATATGTTGATACTTTGTTGACACTGGTGATTAGGTGTAGCAACATGGACACTAACCATATTGCCCATTCAGGTGGCCAATACTTCGATAATGAGAGAGTGCCATAACACAGACTGTAGATTATCCATGATGCAATACCTAAAATCATAAACGCAGTGTTGACACTCTGTTGATGCCCATTTTTAGGTTGTAGCAATATCTACACTAACCATATTGTCCACAAAAGCAGCAATTATTTGCGATACAGGTAACTGTTATTGCACAGGCCGTCAATATACAACATGCAACACCAAAAATCTTTCATGCTCGATTGATGCCAGCGTGACTCACATCTGAAGCTCATTTTCCAAATGCAGCTGTGGCCATGTCACATTCTCTATTGCCCATAGAGGCTACCAATATGCTGACTATGGATAACCGTGAGCAAATTGCCTCCCAATTAACTTACTTACAATATCACATCTTGTTGATGCTTGGTTGGTACTCATTTTCAGAATGGCGCTGTTACAGTGTCGCTTCCCGTTTCCTTATAAAGGTTTCAAATACATTGCCTATGAATAATTGTGAGCAAATTGCTATCAAATTGACTGACTGACAAGACTAAAAATCTGTAATGTACCAATGACGCTGATTATCTGAATGAGACTGTTACCGTGTTGCCATTACTTTTGTCTGCACAGGATGCAAATTCGATGGTTATGGATAACAGCGAGCAAATCGCGACCAAATCAACCAACTCAGATGTCTAAAAATCTTTGATGCAACATTAACATTCATTTTCTGACTGGGCCTGTTACTGTATCCCTGTCTCTTTGGCATATCAAGGCTGCTAAAATCTTGATTATGGATAACAGTGAGTAAATTGTGTCCAAATTAAGTTGATTTCAAGTCCTGAAATTGTTGACACTCCTTTGACAATCATTATCACAATGGGGCTGTTACCGTGTCACTTTCTGTTTCACTTATAATGGCTGTCAATACATTGGTTATGTGTAACAACAAGCAAATTGCTTCCCAATTAACCTGCATACTTGACCAGAAATCATTGACACACCATTGAATCTTGTTATGGGGGTATATAGATCCCAATAATCAATACAATATTTCTTGCATCTAAGTACAGCTGCGTATCTAAGAAACTCTGTCTCTCCTGATCTTATACTAAGACTCAACCTCTTGCGTGTGCTTAAAGAGCTTCAAACTCAAACCAATACCACTACCCATCTGAAAAATCAATGAAATGTATCTTACTCCATCGAACAATCACTACTTGGAATATTCCTTGTACGGTAAAGTGCCAGTTTTGAGATATCTGTGCCCCTGGTAATCAATATTCTCGAACTGACAGAAAAGTAGAACCACACTCTAAGCATCAGTTGAAAGGAGCTTTTCCAATTGGACACGCAAATTGTGGAAATTGTTGAAAATCATCTCCAATGCGTACTCAGCTTGTGTTCATGTCCAGGCATATGTAGCCCAATCAGGTGTATGGATGGGAGAAGTAATTGTAACATTACATCGAATTGTAATAATATTTTAAGATCGTCTTCGGTGCATCAGTGCTGACTGTGCATTGCTGCTTGAGATTGTTTTCATAATTGCTGGAGCAATCCCATCACTTAATTGGGAGCATTCTTGGGCTTGAGTCTCCACAGCTAGTTGCTATGATTACGTTACTCAGGATAGCATTATTGCAGCCACGCCCATACTGTACTTGGCGATTGCATGCCATGCTTTCTATTTGTGATTGAATTGACACAGTTTGGTTTCAAAGCATTACGCTCCTGGTACTAATCAGGTCATTCATCTCATGATATCCGGTCAGCCAAAACATCAGACCGACTTGAATGAAGACCTCTTTAATTCGGGTGAGCCAGTAGTTGGAACATCTATGAATCAACAATTGACGTTACGTATAGCAATTGAATTACTCTACTCAGTATTTATAACCATGCGTTATAGATTAAACCGTCGACCAACCTCTAGTATGGCAACATAGAACATACACGTGTCGGCTCGTATGTAATACAACATAACATTGTGATCCTTACTACCTAAGCCCAGGGGAAGTCTTCATTTTTGGCTGGTGCAAAGGGCATTATTCCCACAGTTATGTCATGCTTAGGTCATGACAGTCGTCTGAACGGAACGTGGTCCACCATATCCTATCCCGTTACAGACAGGGGTGAAAAGTTCTCTTCCTGGTATTATGACTTATCACCTGGCATGAATAACCAACATGCATAGCCCCCTAGTATCTGAAAGATGAAAGAAGATGGAAACTACTAGCAGTGCTGAGGTCTAAACATCCCAGGATGGCGTGGTAGTTGCAAGAGATCTTGCCAGTCACAATGGTCTACACTCTGGTCACAAGTAGTATGAACTCCCACTATTGAGCATACTACTGACCAACTTGTAATATTGCTTGCATAGGTGTTTGGTGCATATCATGTGATAGATATGCATCCAATGATTTAACAAGTATGATTATTGCTGTCAGAGGACAACCCCTAACAACACTCAATCTCAGCATGGGTCTGCAACTGGGACGCTTGTTCTTTCGCCTATGAAAGCTATCAATACATTTAGTATCAAACACAGGAAACAAATTGCTTTCCAATTAACCTACTTGCAAGACCAAAAATCATTGATGCTTGGTTGATGCTCACCATAAACATGTCCTAACTCTTGTTGTATGGTCTACATTTTTGTACAAATAATCATATAGTCATTATTGAGAGCCAATGAATTATTTGTATGAATACTGAGTTGCATTCAAAACCTGTGCAGTGTCTCAATTTTTGATTGATTGAAACGAATGTTCTCTGAATGATTGACAACCTTGCGCTGTCATATATCAACGTTTCCAGCTGGTAGTTTCCAGTATGCAGATCCACAAACCAATTTTTCATTGATATAGTCCAACTTCCTAACTTTGACATATCCAGTTCCTTCTCCTCGATATCCATAACCTACCATATGGATGTTCAACATTGTTGACCAAGTGCACGAGGTCTGAACAAAGAGTGATGTCGCTGGATGTGTGAACGAATGCAACATGACTATGGTTATTCACTCAGGTTTGCATTGTCCATTGCCCGCTACTACTATAACTCGTATGCCATCATAGACTCACATTTTGTAATTAAATTTTGTCTCCAATTTAGATTGCGTTATCTCACATATCGATAAGAGGCTGGATAATATAACATTGATCATTTAGTATACAACTGGGTTCGGAGTATAATACTTTTGAATGGCCCATCTGGCCCTTGCGCATGCAAAGATGAAGGATCATGTCTTACAATTAAGTCACTGAAGTTAAAAACATGCGGACATGTAGCATTATAGGTTCACTTATTCTTTTCACTGAAATATGTCGTCAATAATCACAATCTGTGCATCTAGTGTATAGATGGCAATGAGCCATCAGAATGAATTGATCAGAATCATATTGCTGTATTGTAATTAGGTAGGAAGGCAATATGCAGTGGTAAATGCTGAAAGCCTTAACAGGCTGTGATTGAATAATCAGTAATAAATTGGGTAGCACATTGGGCACAAGAGATGATATGCATATGTGAGACTGTGATAACCCGGATCCTAGTCTCATTTGGTGATGTTCTGCTCATACAGTTGCTGGTGGCATGACGATTTTCAGCAGAATCAATTTTGTATCTCCACCTGCTCTCCAAATGATGTATGCACAGTGACAAGTGCCAACTGATCTATTTGCGACTTAATAACTATCTTAACTGTGAATGAAGTTTTTCTTTACCTCTATTCTTGGTCATAATACAAGACAAAATATCATTCACACAGCACGTCAGAATGTAGCAGGGAGCATGTCTCCACTTGCTCCGAATATAAAGGTGGCCAATAAAATCAAAACAGAAAATGAGATACCAACATTAATATTTTGGACTGGACAGTAGGATATCTGCATTGGAGAATAAATTGAAAAACCGAATAACGCGATTCGGAGATTGGTTGGTGTTATTTATGAACCAAGCAAAGGCCTCCTTGATTGGTAAAGGAGAAAGTAAGTGACTCACTGACCCATTCTAAACATCAGCATCAATGGAGCATCAGGGATATATAGTGTTCTGAGTCAAGTAATTAATGCCAGACATAGGCAATGTCATGCATAATGAATGAATCGGCCGAATTGATTAGTACAAATGCTCATGCAGATATTGCTACTATTACCTGTAAATGAGTGTCCACAGAGTATCAAAATATTGGGCATTGCATTATGGTTAAACAGTGCACGATTTGGCTATTATAGTTTATATAAAACATTTTGTCAGCTTTTGTTGCTTAAATTCTCAGAAATGACTGAATGCAGGGTGTAAATGAACTCAGTTATTACTATCCAGGAGGCTGCTGGAGGAATGTCACTAGCTGAACTGTGTATACAAGCTGCCTATGTCATATTTGTAGATGTTTGCAATCATGTGCCTCAGAGATTGCCCAACATCCAAAACCAACAATTATTGATACATCATTCACAATGATTTTCAAGGTGGTGCAATGAGTGTGCGAAATAATTTTCTGCCTTAGAAGGCAACTCGTACTATCATTATGTATAACCACTGCCAACTAGGTTGTTGAGTAACTGACTTATATGATCAAAAATTGTTGATTCTCCATTGATACTCAACCTCAGAATGGTACAGTCATCATATTGCATTCTCTTTCGCCTATAAAGATGGCTAATACATTCAATATGTGTTACTACTCCCAAATCACTTCTTGATTCCCTGACTGAGAAGCAATGATTCCACCAGTCCAGCAATGGACCAGTCTGGACTGGAACCGTCCAGTCTAGTCCAGGTCCAGTCCAAGAAATGTTTGGACCAGGATCAGACCAATCCCCAATTTTTCGCGACCTGGACTGAACTGGCCTAGACTGCTTTGAACCAGTCCACTCAGACTGAATCGGCCCTAATACGCTTGGTGTTACTGATACACTGAGTCAACAAATAGACTCATTCACATATACTCATTCATGTAGACTCCTCTTGCCATTCACAAGTCACAATGCACATTGCCCCCCTTACCACTTGCCACTTGCCACTTGCCACTCACCAGTGGTTTGGTATGGTTGGGTTTCTCGTGGTGGTGCTTGCCAGCCGTGGTGGGTTGGTTCATAGTGATTGCGTGCAAAGGGTGGTTGTTATGAAGTGACGTTGTGTCTGAGTTGTTGTTGTTTATTCATACTGTATTTACTGTAGCTAGAGTATGACAGGGCCTTATTCCCTCCGCCTCCGGGTGAGCTGGTTAGATAGCAGAGCTCCCACCTACTATCCTTCATCCCCACTGACAACAGAAAGAGAAAGAGGGAGAGAAAAGAAAGACTGGCCGCTCTGGCCTCCATGCCTTACCCCGGCGGGAACTTCCCGACGTCCATGGCCGCAGTGATGCAGGAGATGCTCCTGTGTTTGTCCCACCATTCGCCCGCACTTGACATACTCTTGGTGTCCGAATCGTTTTAGCTAAGCTCTGGTAGGTGCATGCACACACTTTAGTTGGTAGAATCTTGTTGCCAATGACTTTGCCCTTGTCATTGGGAATTTGGGATAAGTCACCTATTGCCTACTTTGCCCTTCCGTCTGTAGCCAAAGAGCTGACTGCATTTGTCGGCCTCCCACTGGTCCTTGGCTGCTGATCTTCCTTCGGGTTGTGTCTGAGTTAGGGTTGCAGGGATTACTATCAAGCTTCTCTAGTTTTTCGGCTCTACTTTGAAATTGATAAATATTATGCTGTGTGGACTGGTCTAGACCAAGCCCATCCAGTCCAAGACTGCCAGTCAGGGGCCCGGTCCAGTTCGACCTTCCAGTGTGACCGGACCGGACTGAGTTATACCCCAGGCCGGGTCCGTCCGGACCGGTGGAATCATTGCTAACACGCCCAAACATGGATTACCCTGATTTGACTCTATATTTTGAGAGATAGTAATGATGACTAAGTGACTGTTTTTGCTGATAACGTGTAACGGCGTTGTCAAGTATGCGTGGTTAGGGTTGCCGGGTGGTCACGTGAGGTGTCCAGCGCCGGGTAACCGCCAACCTTATATTGACAACGCGACGGAGACTTAGCTCTGTACCGAATATCTTACTACTTACTTCTACACTTGATCTCACTCGCGCCCGTGTGCAACCGTATACCATACTATATCCTTATACTGCCGAGCGCCGGCGTACGCGCCCTTACACTATATTCGGTCTTTCAGAAACTCGGATACGTTTCCCTCACGAGATCACGCGAATTTACCCCTATAATTGACGCGTCGCGACAGACACGAAATCAACAATTACAGCCAATTACCCTCCATGCCTCCAAAGAGAATACAGAGAAGCCAATTGCGTGTGCCTAACACGCGTGCGAGCATTGAATCCCTCCGAGCATCGCTCAGCCGAATCACGCCTATTCCTACGGGCCGCGTCTCGGTACTACCAGAAGACGAAATCAACGATGACGATCCCGCCGAGACTCAAGTTCACGAAGAAGCCCGCGATCCTGAAGACGA